>Ga0116227_10004135_pt1 | contig 31680 bp, 24 predicted proteins | sample S1TSphgellanicum_FD_89693 | JGI IMG/M metagenome (GOLD analysis project Ga0116227, IMG submission 89693) | Host-associated microbial communities from peat moss isolated from Minnesota, USA - S1T2_Fb - Sphagnum magellanicum MG | ecosystem: Host-associated > Plants > Peat moss > Unclassified... | reverse complement strand
CCGACGCCGCCATGATGGCCGAGGCCGCGGCCTACAACATCGACCGCGGCGCGCAGATCATCGACATCAACATGGGCTGCCCGGCCAAGAAGGTCTGCAACAAGTGGGCCGGATCGGCGCTGATGCAGGACGAGCCGCTGGCCCTGTCCATCGTCGAGGCGGTGGTGGCCGCGGCCGCGCCGCGGGGCGTACCGGTCACGCTCAAGATGCGCACCGGCTGGTGCGCGGCCCACAAGAACGCGGTGGCCATCGCGCGCGCGGCCGAATCGGCCGGCGTGCAGATGCTCACCGTGCACGGCCGCACCCGCGAGCAGGGCTACAGCGGCCAGGCGGAGTACGACACCATCACGGCCGTCAAGGCGGCGGTGCGCATCCCGGTGGTCGCCAATGGCGACATCACCACGCCGGAGAAGGCCCGCGACGTGCTCGCGGCCACCGGCGCCGACGCCATCATGATCGGCCGCGCGGCCCAGGGCCGGCCCTGGATCTTCCGCGAGATCGGCCATTTCCTCGCCACCGGCGAGCACCTGGCGCCGCCGCTGGTGGCCGAGGTGCGCCGCCTGCTGCTGGAGCACCTGGAGCAGCACTATTCGCTGTACGGCGAGCTGACCGGCGTGCGCAGCGCGCGCAAGCACATCGGCTGGTATGTGCGCGGGCTGCCCGGCGCAGAGGAATTCCGCGCCCGCATGAACCGGCTGGACGACTGCGCCGCGCAGCTGCAGGCGGTGGGCGACTATTTCGAGGTACTGGGGACCACCACCGACCGCATGCCGGCACAGGCCGCAGGCGACGGGGTGGACGAGGCGGAAGCGGCGTTCGAGGCTGCGACCTGACAAGAATCACAAGGAATCCATAAGAATGAGCAAGCAAAACATCGAGGCCTGTATCCGCGACAGCCTGCAGGGCTATTTCCGCGACCTGGGCGGCGAGCAGCCGCACGGCATGTACGACATGCTGATCCAGGTCATGGAAAAGCCGCTGCTGGAAGTGGTCATGACCGAGGCCGCGCACAACCAGTCGCGCGCCGCCGACTGGCTGGGCCTGAACCGCAACACCCTGCGCAAGAAGCTGGTCGAGCACAACCTGCTCAAGTAGGTACACCCCCAGGCTGCGCACTACGCGTCTTCGCCAACCCCCTTGCAGGGGGCAGTACCGGCGGTCCGGCAGAGCCGGTTCCGCGGTACTCCTGAACAGCGTCTTTCCGAACCTTTAAGAATCACATGGCCCTGACCGCACTCCTCTCCGTGTCCGACAAGACCGGCATCGTCGACTTCGCCCGTGCCCTGCACGGCCTGGGCATCCGCCTGCTCTCCACCGGCGGCACGGCGCAGCTGCTGGCCAAGGAAGGCCTGCCGGTCACCGAGGTGGCCGAGGTCACCGGCTTCCCGGAAATGCTCGACGGCCGGGTCAAGACCCTGCACCCGAAGGTGCACGGCGGCCTGCTGGCGCGGCGCGAGGTGCCCGAGCACATGGCGGCGCTGAAAGAGCACGGCATCGACACCATCGACCTGCTGGTGGTCAACCTCTATCCGTTCGAGGCCACCGTGGCCAAGCCCGGCTGCACGCTGGCCGACGCCATCGAGAACATCGACATTGGCGGCCCGGCCATGGTGCGCAGCGCCGCCAAGAACTGGAAGGACGTGGGCGTGCTGACCGACGCCACGCAGTACGCCGAGGTGCTGACCGAGCTGAAGGCGCACGGCAAGCTGTCCGACAAGCTGCGCTTTGCGCTGTCGGTGGCCGCGTTCAACCGCATCAGCCAGTACGACGGCGCCATCAGCGACTACCTGTCGTCGGTCACCTTCGAGGCTGAAAAACTGACGGACAGCTACGTGCCCGCGCGCACGCTGTTCCCGGGCCAGAGCAACGGCCGCTTCATCAAGCTGCAAGACCTGCGCTACGGCGAGAACTCGCACCAGCAGGCGGCGCTGTACCGCGACCTGTACCCGGCCGTCGGTTCGCTGGTGACCGGCGTGCAGCTGCAGGGCAAGGAACTGAGCTACAACAATATCGCCGACGCCGACGCGGCCTGGGAGTGCGTCAAGAGCTTCGAGGTGCCCGCCTGCGTCATCGTCAAGCACGCCAACCCCTGCGGCGTGGCCGTGGGCCAGGATGCGCTGGAGTCGTACAGCAAGGCCTTCCAGACCGACCCGACCAGCGCCTTCGGCGGCATCATCGCCTTCAACCGCACGGTGGACGGCGCGGCCGCCCAGGCGGTCAGCAAGCAGTTCGTCGAAGTGCTGATGGCGCCCGACTTCACGGCCGAAGCGCTGGAGATCTTCAAGGCCAAGGCCAATGTGCGCCTGATGAAGATCGCCCTGCCGGCCGGCGGCGCCACTGCCTGGGAGCAGGGCCGCAACGCGGTCGACGCCAAGCGCGTCGGCTCGGGCCTGCTGCTGCAGACTGCCGACAACCACGAGCTGCAGCTGGCCGACCTCAAGGTCGTCACCACCAAGCAGCCCACGCAGGAAGAACTGCAAGACCTGCTGTTCGCCTGGAAGGTCGCCAAGTACGTCAAGAGCAACGCCATCGTCTTCTGCAAGGGCGGCATGACCATGGGCGTCGGCGCGGGCCAGATGAGCCGCCTTGATTCGGCGCGCATCGCGTCGATCAAGGCCGGCCATGCGAATCTGTCGCTGGCCGGCACAGTGGTGGCGAGCGACGCCTTCTTCCCGTTCCGCGACGGCCTGGACGTGGTGGTCGATGCCGGCGCCACCTGCGTCATCCAGCCGGGCGGCAGCATGCGCGACCAGGAAGTGATCGACGCGGCCAACGAGCGCGGCGTGGCCATGGTGTTCAGCGGTGTGCGCCACTTCCGCCATTGAAATAGACCTACCCCCAGGCTGCGCGCTTCGCGTCGTCGCCAACCCCCTTGCAGGGGGCACCGCCTGCGGCCTGGCAAAGCCAGTTCCGCGGCGGTCGCGCATGGCCTGCTCCGCGGCCTTGTGTTTCTTGGCGTTGCATGCGCTGCGGGCGGCGTGCGAGCGCAAGAGATAACTGAAAAGAAAAAGGCGGCCTCGGCCGCCTTTTTTTGCATGAAAAGTGCCGCAGGCCGGCGCAGCACGCTGGCCTGTTGCTCTTTATTTCATAGCAAAGAAAAGACCTCGCGCGCCGCCGCCACCGTGGCGGCAATGTCCGCCTCGCTGTGCGCTGCGCTGACGAAGCCGGCCTCGTACAGCGCCGGCGCGATATAGACGCCACGGTCCAGCAGGCCGTGGAACAGCTGGTTGAAGCGCGCGCCGTCGGTCTTCATCACCTGGCCGTAGTTCTGCGGCAGGTGGTCCAGCAGGAAGAAGCCGAACATGCCGCCTTCGCAGTCGCCGCGGAAGGGCACGCCCGCCGCCGCAGCGGCAGCGCTCAGGCCATCGACCAGCGAGCGGGTGCGCGCCGACAGCGCTTCGAAGAAGCCGGGCTTGCTGATTTCCTTGAGCGTGGCCAGCCCGCAGGCCGTGGCGACCGGGTTGCCCGACAGCGTGCCGGCCTGGTAGACCGGGCCCAGCGGCGCCAGGTGCTCCATGATGGCGCGCGAGGCGCCAAAGGCCGCCAGCGGCATGCCGCCGCCGATCACCTTGCCCAGCACCGTGATGTCGGGGCGCACGCCCAGCACGCCCTGGGCGCTGCCCAGGCCCACGCGCAGGCCGCTCATCACCTCGTCGAAGACCAGCAGGGCGCCATGGCGGCTGCACAGGTCGCGCGCGGCCTGGGCAAAGGCCTGCGAGGCGCGCACGAAGTTCATGTTGCCGGCGATCGGCTCGATGATGATGCAGGCGATGTCGGCGCCGTGCTCGGCAAAGGCCGCTTCCAGCGCCGCCACGTTGTTGTATTCGAGCACCAGGGTGTGCTGCACCACCTCGGGCGGCACGCCGGCCGAGGTCGGGTGGCCGAAGGTCGCCAGGCCGGAGCCGGCTTTCACCAGCAGCGCGTCGGCATGGCCGTGGTAGCAGCCCTCGAACTTGAGGATGGTCTTGCGGCCGGTGGCGCCGCGCGCCAGGCGGATCGCGCTCATGCCGGCCTCGGTGCCGGAGCTGACCAGACGGACCATCTCGATGGAGGGCACCAGGCGGATGATTTCCTCGGCCAGCTCGATCTCGCGCTCGGTGGGCGCGCCGTACGAGAACCCGTCCAGCGCGGCCTTCTGCACCGCCTCCAGCACGGCCGGGTGGCCGTGGCCCAGGATCATCGGGCCCCAGGAGCCGATGTAGTCGATGAAGCGCTGGCCGTTGGCGTCCCAGAAATAGGCGCCCTCGGCGCGCTGCACGAAGCGCGGCGTGCCGCCGACGGCACGGAAGGCGCGCACGGGAGAGTTCACGCCGCCGGGAATGACGGCCTTGGCGCGTTCGAACAGCGGCAGGTTCAGGTCGGGGGTAGAGGAGGGCACGGGAGAGGGGCGCAAGTCAGTGCTGGGTGTCATGGGGCGGCATCACGAAGCCTTCGATGGCCCGCTTCTCGGGATCGTCGGCGTCGTCGGATTCTTCTTCGGTATCGGGCTGGGCCCAGAACATGCGGTCGGGCAGCACGTTGCCCATACCGGGGCGGAAACCCGCGTCCAGGCTGCGGTCCAGGTAGTGCAGCGCCTCGGCGGTGGCCTCGGCCAGGTCGTTGCCATTGGCCAGCAGCGCAGCGAGCGCGGCCGACAGCGTATCGCCCGCACCCGAGAAGACCGCGTCGAACAGCTCGAACTTGGCCGTGCTCAGGACCGTCTGCGGCGAGGCCAGCACGTTCTCCACGAACTGCTCGGGCAGCGGCACTCCGGTCACCAGGGTGTAGGGCACGCCCATCTCGCTGGCAGCCTTGGCGATGTCGCGCGGCGTCGGGCTGCGCTGGTGCGTCCAGTCGGGCAGCAGCCAGCGCCACAGCGTGCTGTGGTTGCCCACCAGCACGGTGGTCTGCGGCAGCAGCAGTTCGCGGAAGGCGTCCAGGTAGGCCTCGATATCGTCCTCGCGCCACCAGGACAGGTCGGGCATGTAGGCGATGACCGGTACTTCCTCGTAGTCGGCGGTGATCTCCGCCACGGCGCTGATGTTCTCCGGCGTCCCGAGGAAGCCGACCTTGACCACGTCGACCTGCACGTCCTCCAGCACCGCGCGCGCCTGCTCGGCCACGGCTTCCTCGTCGAGGGGGAAGTGCTCGAAGATGCGCGCGCTGTCGCGTGCGTAGGCGCCGGTGGCCACGGTCAGGGCGTGGCCGCCGACCGAGGCGATGGTCACGGCATCGGCGCCCAGGCCGCCGGCGCCGCTCGGGTCGCTGGCGTTGAACACCATGATGCAGGCGGGGCTGTCGTCCTCGGGCAGGTCCTCGTCACGATCGGGGGCGTCGGCTTCGGGCAGGGTCATGGAGCTCCGTCGTATACAGTGGCAGGCGGCGCGAAGACCGCGCGGACATGCATTGTGCTACGCCCGCGCCGGCCCCCCGCAGCGTCTTGCCATAGCGACAGTCGCCAGGGGCGAGTCGATACAATCGTTGACATATTATTAGAAGCCCCCTTAAGCTGATGACCGACCCTAAAACTTGGATGTGCTTGATCTGCGGGTGGATTTACGACGAATCCGCTGGCGTCCCCGAGGACGGCATTGCGCCTGGTACTCCTTGGGAACAGGTGCCGATGAACTGGACCTGTCCGGAATGCGGCGCACGCAAGGAAGACTTCGAGATGGTTCAGATTTGACACTCGGAGCGGCCCCGCCGGGGCGCCGTCCGGCCTGAGTAAAAATACAGGGAGCGGCATCCAGTGAACACCAGCGCAACCCGCTGCAAGGTCTTGGTGGTGGACGACAGCAACACCATCCGGCGCAGCGCAGAGATCTTCCTCAAGCAGGGAGGCCACGAGGTACTGCTGGCCGACGACGGCTTTGATGCGCTGGCCAAGGTCAACGACTACCAGCCGCAGCTGATCTTCTGCGACATCCTGATGCCCAAGCTCGATGGCTACCAGACCTGCGCCATCATCAAGCGCAACGCGCGCTTCGCCGGCACGCCGGTCGTGATGCTGTCCTCCAAGGACGGCGTGTTCGACAAGGCGCGTGGCCGCATGGTGGGTTGCCAGGACTACCTCACCAAACCCTTTACCAAGGACCAGCTGCTTGCGGCGGTCCAGCAATTCGGCGAAATCTCCCAAGGAGCATCCTGATGCCCATCCAGAAGGTCTTGGTCGTGGACGATTCCAAGACCGAACTCGTTTTCCTCTCCGGCCTGCTGCAGAAGCGCGGCATGCAGGTGCGCACCGCCGAGAACGCCGAAGAGGCGTTCCGCAGCCTGGCCCAGGAGAAGCCCGACCTCATCCTGATGGATGTGGTGATGCCTGGCCAGAACGGCTTCCAGCTCACGCGTGCCATCAACCGCGATCCGCTGTACGCGGACGTGCCCATCATCATCTGCACCAGCAAGAACCAGGAAACCGACCGTGTGTGGGGCCTGCGCCAGGGCGCACGCGACTACATCACCAAGCCGGTCGATCCGGCCGAACTGCAGGCGAAGATCGCCGCCCTCGGCTGAGCCGGGCCCGCCCACCATGGCCAATCGTCAGGCACTGCGGGAGCTTCAAAGCCGGCTGGCCAGCCGCCTGCAGGCCGCGCAGAGCGAAGGCGCCTCGGTCGAATGGCTGGCGGTGGAGATCGGCGGCAAACCCTTCCTGTTCCCGCTGGGGCAGGCGGGCGAGATCTTTCCCTGGACCACGATCCAGCCGGTGCCCTATACCCAGCCCTGGTTCCTGGGGGTCGCCAACCTGCGGGGCGGCCTCTGCGGCGTGGTGGACCTGCTGCAGTTCGCCGCGGCCCGGGCTGCGGAATCCTCGTCCGGTACCGAGGACGCTGCGTTGGGCGCAGGCGTGCCGCACCGGCGCGTCGATGCGCTGAACGGCGAGGCCAGCCTGCTGGCCTTCAATGCCGCGCTGGAGGTGCAGTGCGCGCTGGTCGTTGACCGGCTCGCCGGGTTGCGGGGCGGCGAGGCCTTTGTCTCGGTCCAGCCCCGTGCAGACGATGCGCCGATATGGCTCGGCCCCGTCTACATCGACGCGCAGGGCGCGCAGTGGCAGGAGATCGACCTGCAGGCGCTGGCCCGGCATCCCTTCTTTCTCAGCATCAGCAGCTGACTTCTTCTTTGCAGGGCCGCACCATGTCCGTCGCCGACCAACTCGGAAAACTCTTCTCCCGCAAGTCCGCGTCGGACGAGTCGGAGTCCACCATGTTGCCGACCATGGTGCTTTCGGAAGAGGTGCCGCCCGCGCAGGCGGATTTCGAGCCACCGGCCGAGGCCTCGGCCGATGGCGGTTTCCAGGAGAGCCGGCTGGCCGATCCCGCGCGGCCGTTCAAGGACTCCGAACTCGTGGCGCTGCCGGTACTGGGCCGCGCCACCATCAACCGCCACCAGCGGGTGCTCTACACGCTGCTGATCGTGGCCCTGCTGGTGCTGGCCGTGCTCGGTACCCTGGCGCTGAGCCAGGCCAACCGCACGGCCCAGCAGCTCGCCGCAACCGGGCAGGCACTGATGCAGTCGCAGCGCCTGGCCAAGTCAGTCACCCAGGCCATCATCGGCAGCCCGCAGGCCTTCCCGGACGTGGCCAACAGCGCCGATGTGCTGGCGCGCACCGGCCGGGCGCTCGATGGCGGCGACCCGTCCATGCGTATCGACGAGCTGGATGCCAGCTACCGCACCGAACTGGGCGAGGTCAAGCCACTGATCGAGCGCGCCGAGCGCAATGCCAAGACCGTGCTCGGCCAGGAGAAGATCCTGACCCAGGTGGGCGCTGCGCTGCGCACCATCAACCTGCAGTCCTCCGACCTGCTCGAGATCGCCGAGACCATCTCTGCGCTCAAGCTCCAGCAGAACGCCCCGGCCGGCGACATCTCCGCCGCCGGCCAGCTCGTGATGCTGACCCAGCGCATCGGCAAGTCGGCCAATGAATTCCAGACCTCCGAAGGCGTGAGCCCCGAGGCGGTGTTCCTGCTGGGCAAGGACTTGAACTCCTTCCGCGAGATCTCGCAGGGCCTGCTGGACGGCAGCGCCGAGCTGCGCCTGACCGCCGCGCGCGATCCGCAGGTGCGCGAACAGCTGCAGGCGCTGCAGGCGCTGTACGAGAAGACCCGCGTCGAGGCTGGCGCCATCCTGGGCAACCTGCAGGGCCTGGTGTCCGCCCGCGAGGCGCAGACCGCCATCATTGCCGACAGCGAGCCGCTGCGGCGCGGCCTGGAAGCGCTGCAGTCGCGCCTGTCGCAGGACGCGGGCCTGGGCCTGGGCACGCTGCTGGCCATGGTGGCGGCTGCGCTGGTGATGCTGGCTGCGGGCTTCGGCCTGGCGCGCGTGTTGCTGCTCGACAGCCGGGCCCGCCAGAACGCCGCAGAACAGCAGCGCCAGGAAGCCGAGTCGCAGCAGCGCGAAGCCGAACACGCCCAGCAGGAGGCCAGGCGCGTCAACGACGCCAACCAGGCCGCCATTCTGCGGCTGATGAACGAGCTGCAGTCGGTGGCCGAGGGCGACCTGACCCAGGAAGCCACCGTGACCGAGGACATCACCGGCGCCATCGCAGACTCGGTGAACTACACGGTGGAAGAACTGCGCCTGCTGGTGGGCAACGTGCAGAACACGGCGACCCGCGTGGCGCAGACCACGGCGCTGGTGGACAGTACCTCGACCGAGCTGCTCGCGGCCTCGACCGAGCAGCTGCGCGAGATCCGCGAAACCGGCCGCTCGGTGCTGGACATGGCATCGCGCATCAACGACGTGTCTTCGCAGGCACAGGAATCCGCCGCGGTGGCGCGCCTGTCGCTGGAGGCCGCCGACTCGGGCCTGCAGGCGGTGCAGAACGCCATCGGCGGCATGAATTCCATCCGCGACCAGATCCAGGACACCTCCAAGCGCATCAAGCGCCTGGGCGAATCGTCGCAGGAAATCGGTGAAATCACCGAGCTGATCTCCGACATTACCGAGCAGACCAACGTGCTGGCCCTGAACGCCGCCATCCAGGCCGCTTCCGCCGGTGAAGCCGGGCGTGGCTTCTCGGTGGTGGCGGAAGAAGTGCAGCGCCTGGCTGAGCGTTCTGCCGACGCCACGCGGCAGATCTCGGCGCTGGTGAAGGCGATTCAGACCGACACGCAGGATGCCGTGGCCGCCATGGAGCGCTCCACCCAGGGCGTGGTCGAGGGCGCGCGCCTGTCCGACAGCGCAGGTACCGCCCTGACCGAGATCGACCGCGTGTCGCGCCGGCTGGCCGACCTGATCGAGCAGATCTCGTCCTCGACCTCGCGCGAGGCCGAGCTTGCCAACGGCGTGGCCGACAGCATCCAGCACATCTTTGCCGTGACCGAGCAGACCGGCGAAGGCACGCGCACCACGGCCCAGCAGGTGCGCGAGCTGTCGCGCATGGCAGAGGAACTGCGTGAGTCGGTGTCCCGGTTCAAGATCGCCTGAGGCCTGCTCTTCTCCCTGTCGCCACCGCGAACGCCGCCATGCAATTTCCTGACGCCGCCGAGCCGGCCCTCCACGAACGCGACCTCGGCCCCCTGGCCTGGGTGGTTGCCGAGCTGCGGCGCGGCATCGAGGGAGCGGTCAAGTCGCTGCGACGCTTCGTGCGCGAAGCCGAGGCGGCCGGGCCGTCCGACCTCGACCTGCTCGACACGGCTGCCCTGCGGGGCGCGCGCCAGCAACTGCACCAGGTGTCCGGTGCGCTGGAGATGGTCGGCATGGAGCCCACCGCGGTCCTGGTCCGGGCCATGGAGGCGGCGGTGCAGAAGTTCTTGCAGCGCCCGGCGCTCTGCGACGAGCCTGCGGTCGCCATGATCGAGCGCGCGGGCTTCGCGCTGGGCGAATACCTCGACGCCGTGCTGGCCGGCAAGACCTATTCCGCGGTGGGGCTGTTCCCGCAGTACCGCGACGTGCAGGCCCTGGCCGGCGCCGAACGCGTCCACCCGGCCGATCTCTGGCCCGCCGAGCGGCGCACGGGCAAGCCGCAGGCCGTGGGCGCGCCGGCGCCGCTGCCCTACGGGCCCCTCGCCCGCGCACAGCTGGACCAGGCCGTGCTCAAGGTCGTCAAGACGGGCGACGCCGACGCGGCGCGCAAGCTCAGCGAACTCAGCCAGGGTTTCGCCGCTGCCCAGGCGGAGGGCGCGGCCCAGTCCTTCTGGCGGGTCTGCGCCGGCTTCTTCGAAGCGCAGGCGCTGGGGCTGTTGCCGCGCGACCTGCATGCCAAGCGCGTGGCCTCGCGGGTGCTGATGCAGTACGCCGCCTTTGTCCGAGGCGACGAGGCCCCGGGCGAGCGCCTGCTGCAGGACATGCTGTTCTTCTGCGCCCAGGCGCGCCCGCAGCAGGATGGGGACGCGCCCGCACTGTCCGCGGTGCACCGGGCCTACCGCATGCAGCGCGCGGAGCCGGTCGACTATGAGGTCAGGCGCTTCGGCCGCTTCGATCCGGTGCTGCTCACCCAGGCGCGCAAGCGCATCGCGGCGGCGGCGGAAACCTGGTCGGCGCTGGCTGGCGGCGACCGGCACAAGCTCAAGGCGGCGGCCGACCAGTTCAACCTGGTGGCCGACTCGCTGCGGCGCCTGCACCCGCAGAGCGCGCCGCTGGCCCAGGCCCTGACCCAGGCGCTGGAGGCCACCGTGCGTACCGGTGAGCCGCCCGCGACGGCGCTGGCCATGGAGGTCGCCACCTCCATCCTCTATCTGCAGGCGGCCTACGAGGAGCTCGATACCTCCGACGCGGCCATGGCCGAGCGCGCGGCGGTGCTGGCCGACCGTCTCGACCGTGCGCGCGGCGCCGCCGCGCCTGAGCCGCTGGATGGCTGGATGGAAGACCTCTACCGCCGGGTGAGCGACCGCCAGACCATGGGCAGCGTGGTGGAGGAATTGCGCGCCACCTTGCGCGAGGCCGAACAGTCGCTGGACCAGTTCTTCCGCGCACCGCAGGACGTCTCGTTCCTGGCGCCCGTGCCCGGCCACCTGGCGCAGATGCGCGGTGTGCTGTCGGTACTGGGGCTGGAGCAGGCGTCGCAGGCGGTGGTCCGCATGCGCGACTGCGTCGAGCGCCTGCTGGTGGGCGAGCCCACCGAAGCGGCGGCGCGCACCGCCGTCTTCGACCGGCTCGGCAACAGCCTTGGCGCGCTGAGCTTCCTGATCGACATGCTGGGCTACCAGCCCACCCTGGCCCGCCGCCTGTTCATCTATGACGAGGAGCGCGGCGAGCTGCGCATCGTCATGGGCCGTGGCCGCGTCCGCGCCAGCGATGCCCCCGAGGCCGCCAGCGCCCTGGCTGGCGCGCGCACCGAGCCGCCGCTGCCGGCCACCGTGCCGATGGAGCCGGAGCCCTTGCCCGAACCGATGGCTGCGCCGGCACAAGCGACGGCATCGGCCGTGCCGGCGCAACCGCTGGCACGCGAGAGCGACGAGGAAGACGACGACCTCGAACTGCGCGAGATCTTCCTGGACGAGGCGCGCGAGGTGCTGGGCAACGGCCGCGCCAGCGTGGCCGCGCTGGACGCGCAGCCTGGGGCGCTGAGCGAGCAGACCACGCTGCGCCGCGCCTTCCACACCTTGAAGGGCAGTGCCCGCATGGTGCAGCTCGACCGCTTCGGCGAAGCGGCCTGGGCCATGGAGCAACTGTGCAACGCCTGGCTGGCCGAGCAGCAGCCCATGCCCGAGAGCCATCGCCGCCTGGCCGGCGAAGCCCTGGACGCGCTGGCGCGCTGGGTCGAGGACATTGCCGACAACCAGGACGAGGCCTGGGACTCCGAGCCTTTCCGCGCGTCTGCCGATGCCCTGCGCCTGGGCACCACGCCCGTGCCGCTGGCCGTCGCTGCGCAGCCCGGCGCCGTGCACGAGCCCGATGCCGCGCATGTCGACTTCCAGCCGACACATGCCTTCGGCGACGAGGCTCCGCCCGAAGCTGCCGCGGCAGCACCCGACGCCGATCCTGCGCCCCTGTCCGGGCTCACCGTGGCGGAGTTCGCCGATACGGAAGTGCCGTTGCTCGACACCTCCCTGGCCGAAGACGAAATACCGGCGCCGGTTCCTCCTGCGGAAGAGCTGGCGTTCGAGCTGATGCTCGAGCCGGAGCCCCCGGTGGCCGCCGCCGAAGCACCGGACGCCCCGGCGGCGCAGGACCTGCAGATCGACGAGATCGATTTCTCCGAATTTGCCGCCGCTGTGTCCGAAGCCGCAGAGCAGGACGCGGCGCAGGCCGAACCGGCGGCCGAGCGGGCCGAGGCTGGCGAGGCGATGCTGGAGCCGGCCGCAGCGGCCGAGCCATTGGAAGAGAAGGCCGTGCAGCCCGTCGACGCGGTGCAATCCGCGCCGCTGCAAGCGCCCGAGGCCCATGCGCAGGAGGCGGAGCCCAGTGCATCGCTGGCCGAAGATCCGCCCGTGATCACCGACGAGATCCTGCTCGATTTCCCCGCCGTACCGCAGGAACTGGTCGAGGCCGTGGCGCAAGCGCCCCTTGCCGAAGCCGAGGCCCCGGCGGGCGATGCCGCCCTGGCGCCGGCAGCAGACGATATCAAGGTGATCGGGGCGCTGCGCATTCCGATCCCGCTCTACAACGTCTACCTCAACGAGGCAGACGAATGGTCGCGCCGCCTGGTGACGGAACTGACCGAGTGGTCCATGGAGCTGCACCGGCGGCTGTCTGACGTGCCGGTCGGGCTCGCGCACTCGCTCGCCGGCAGCTCCGGCACGGTGGGCTTCACGGCCCTGTCCGGCATGGCGCGCCTGCTGGAGCAGGCGCTGCAGCACGTGCAACTGCACGGCGGCGGCACGGTCCACCAGGCGGGCGTGTTCGTCGATACGGCGGAAGACATCCGCTACCTGCTGCACCAGTTCGCGGCCGGCTTCCTGAAGGAACCCACGCCGCGCCTGCTGCGGGCACTGCAGGCCATCATCGACAGCGACGACGTGGCCGCCGTGCCCTCCGCGGCGAGCTTCCTGCGCGCGTCGGAGGACGATGCCGCCGAGCCAGCCGTGGCCCCGCACGCGGCGCCTGCCGCCGCAGCCTCGGCCGAACCGGTCGATTTCTCCGACGTGTTCCCGCCCGAGCCCGAACCGGTGGCGATCGAGGCCGTGCAGGAGCCGACGCCCACCACCGAGTCCCAGGACGCTGCCGAGCGCCGCGTCGATGACGCCATTGCCCGCGCCGTGGGCGCCGGCGCCACGCTGGACGACGACATCGACGTGGTCGATGCGGTCGACGACGACCTGTTCCCGATCTTCGAGGAAGAGGCCCAGGAACTGCTGCCCCAGATGGGCAGCGCCCTGCGCCAGTGGGCTGCCCGCCCGGACAACGGCACCGCGCGCGGCGAGGTGCTGCGCGGACTGCACACGCTCAAGGGCAGCGCCCGGCTGGCCGGCGCCATGCGCCTGGGGGAACTGGCACACCGGTTCGAGACCGCCATCGACGACCTGGGCAGCGAAGCCCTGGCCCCGGTGCAGATCGAGCCCCTGTTCGTGCACGCCGATGCGCTGCGCAGCGAGTTCGACAAGCTGCGTGCGGCGGCCGAGGCGCCCCCCCCCGCAGCAGCTCCTGCTGAACCGCCCGCGGCTGCCGTCGACGAGGTCGAGCCAGAGGCGGTTGCGCCGGCCATCGAAGGTACTGCCGCGCCACGGGGCGTGGTCGTGCCCCAGCGCACGCCGCTGGCGGTGGCGGCGCGCAGTGCCGCCGGCCCCTCGGTGCGGGTGCGTTCGCAGTTGCTCGACCGGCTGGTGAACCAGGCCGGCGAGGTCATGATCAGCCGCTCGCGCCTGGAAGCGCGCCTGGGCCAGATACAGGGCTCGCTGGGCGAGCTCACCGGCAACCTGGACCGCCTGCGCCGCCAGTTGCGCGACATCGAGGTGCAGGCCGAGTCGCAGATGCAGTCGCGCCTGGCGCAGGCCAAGGACAGCGCGGCGGGCTTCGACCCGCTGGAATTCGACCGCTTTACCCGTGTGCAGGAACTCACCCGCATGATGGCCGAGTCGGTGGATGACGTGGCCACGGTGCAGCGCAACCTGCACCGCGCCATGCAGGGCACGGAAGACGAACTGGTGGCCCAGGGCCGCCAGGCACGCGAACTGCAGCGCGACCTGCTGCGCACCCGCATGGTCGAATTCGAGGGCATTGCCGACCGGCTCTACGCCGTGGCGCGTCAGGCGGCCAAGGAAACCGGCAAGCCGATCACGCTGGACATCACCGGCGGCGCCGTCGAGATGGACCGGGGCGTGCTGGAGCGCCTGGCCCCGGCCTTCGAACACCTGCTGCGCAACGCGGTGGTGCACGGCATCGAGGACGCCCCGACCCGTGCTGCCGCAGGCAAGCCGGCCACCGGCACCATTGCCATCCGGCTGCACCAGGAGGGCAACGACGTGGCGGTGGAATTCCGCGACGACGGTGCCGGCCTGGACTACGAGCGCATCCGCGACAAGGCGCGTGCGCTGGGCCTGATCGGTGCGGCAGACACACCCGGCGATGCAGAGACCGCCAATTTCATCTTTGCGCCCGGCTTCTCCACCGCCACCCAGGTGACGGAGTTGGCCGGCCGCGGCATCGGCATGGACGTGGTGCGCTCCGAGGTGCAGGCCGCCGGTGGCCGCATCGAGACCCGCTCGCAGCCAGGCCAGGGCACGCGCTTCCGGCTGATCCTGCCGCTCACCACGGCGGTCACCCAGGTGGTGATGCTGCGCGCCGGCCACCTGGCCTTCGCCGTGCCGGCCACGGTGGTCGAGATCGTGCGCCGCGCCACCGCCAGCGAGATCGACGAGGCCTACGCCAGCGGCACCTTCCACCACGACCTGGACGACGTGCCTTTCTTCTGGACCGGCGCGCTGCTGCAGGCTTCCGTGCGCAGCCAGGAGCCGCCGACGCGCACCCGGCCGGTGGTGGTCTTCCGCAGCGCCCAGCAGCGCGTCGCGCTGCACGTGGACGAAGTGCTCGGCCACCAGGAAGTGGTGGTGAAGAACCTCGGGCCGCAGCTCGCGCGCCTGCCGGGCCTCTCCGGCATGTCGGTGCTGCCCTCGGGCGCCGTGGTCCTGATCTACAACCCGGTTGCCCTGGCCAATGTGCACGGCGAGCGCATCCGCGCCCAGCTGGCGGCGCACGCACACCCGGATGCCGCCGGCGCCGAGGCCGCGGGCGGCGTGGACCCCGCTTCGCCGCTGGCCGATGCCGACCCCGGCGTGCCGCTGGTGCTGGTGGTGGACGACTCCATCACCGTGCGCCGCGTCACGCAGCGCCTGCTGCGCCGCGAAGGCTACCGCGTGGCGCTGGCTGCCGATGGCCTGCAGGCGCTGGAGCGGCTGCAGGAGGAGCGGCCGGCGCTGGTGCTGTCCGACATCGAAATGCCGCGCATGGACGGCTTCGACCTGGTGCGCAACATCCGCGCCGATGCCGCGCTGCACGACCTGCCGGTGGTCATGATCACCTCGCGCATCGCTGCCAAGCACCGCGAGCACGCGCTGTCGCTGGGCGCCAGCCACTACCTGGGCAAGCCCTATCCGGAAGAGGAACTGCTGGGCCTGGTCCGGCGCTATGCGCTGGCGGGTTCCGCCGTGCCGGCGCTGGAGGGAACTGCGTAATGCCTCACGGTACGTTGTGCCCCATGGCTTGCCTGCATATTGCGCCGGCGATTCGCACCATCCGGAGGATGGTGGGTTAGCGCTCGGCCTGTACCGCCATCGCCACCCGCCCTTGAGGCGGGTTTTTTCCGCCTCCTGGGGTTCTTTTCCACTCAGGAGTTTTCATGACCATGACAGAAGCCCTCTCGCCCACGCTGCACCTGGTCTGCGGCAAGATCGGTTCCGGCAAGTCGACGTTGGCGCAGCGCCTTGCCGCGCAGCCGGCCACTGTGCTCATCAGCGAGGACCATTGGCTGGCTTGCCTCTATCCCGGCGAGATCCAGGCGTTGCCCGACTACGTGCGCTGCGCGGGGCGCCTGCGGCAGGCCATGGCCGGCCACGTGGAGGCGCTGCTCAGGGCCGGCGTGTCGGTGGTGCTCGACTTTCCCTCGAACACGGTGGCCAGCAGGGCCTGGGCGCGTGCGCGGTTCGAAGCTGCCGGCGTTGCCCACCGGCTGCACTTCCTGGACCTGCCGGATGCGGTGTGCAAGGCACGCCTGCGCGCCCGGAACGCAGCGGGCGAGCATCCCTTCCAGACGACGGATGCGCAGTTCGACCAGATCAGCAGCCACTTCGTCCCGCCTGCGCCGGAGGAGGGCTTCGAAGTCATCCGCTACTGAAGGAACGACTCGACCTTCGCCGGGATCTCCGGCGCCTGCCATTGGTAGCTGGGGCTCAGCACGTTGTGCTGCGGCTGGTCGCCGCTCCAGCGCACGTGCAGCAGGTCGGCGAGGGTCCAGGCCGCCCAGTCGGCGCGGAAGGGGCGCTGCGCCAGGTCGGGCGTCCAGGGCTGTGGCGGCGTGTTGCGCCACAGCAGGGCGGGGATGCGGTAGCCCGAGGCGGTCTGCGGGCTGTGGCCGGCGCGATCGGTGCCATGGGCCACTTCCTGGCCGTGGTCCGACAGGTACATCCAGGCGCGGTAGCCGTCACCTGGGGCCTGGCTGCGCGTCATCTGCAGGGTCTCGGCCACCACGGCGTCGTGGTAGAGCAGGGCGGCGTCATAGTCGTGGCGCATCTGCCGCAGCCAGGCAGGGCGGCCTTGCTGCTGCATGCCGCGATCGACCGCGTCCACGGCGTCGTCGAACGGGTTGGCGTCTGCTGGAAAGCGCATGTTGTAGTGCGGATGGGCGCCCATCAGGTGCACCACGACCAGCTTGCGCGGGGCGGTGTCGGCCAGCGCCTCCTGCACGCAATCCAGCACTTCGCTGTCGAGCGAGGTGCTGGAGCGGCCCGGCGTGCGATTGCTGAACTCCGTCACGTCGGCCAGGCGCGCGTGCATCTGCTCGATGCCCACATCGTCGTGGTTGGTGATCCACCAGACCTTGTAGCCCGCGGCCCGCGCCAGGGCGAGGGCGTGCAGCGGGTGCGCGCTGTCGGGCTGGCCGAAGCGGAACAGGTTGCGCAGCGCCGGCAGCGTGGTGGCGTCGCGGGACCAGGCGTTGCGCAGCACCAGCAACCTGTCCTCCAGCTGCCGTTGCTGTGCCAGCAACTTTGGCGTGGTCGGGCGGCCGTAGCCGTAGAGCGCCATGTTGTCGCGGTTGACGCTGTCGGAAATGACCAGCACCACGGTGGACGGGCCCGCCAGGTCCACGCTGGGCGCGGCATCGCGTGCCTGCTGCAGGGTGCGCTCGCGTGCCTGCTCCTGACCGGCCCAGTCGGCGCGCAGCATGTCGACCTTGGCATCCCAGTCGATCCAGTAGGCGACAGGGTGCAGGCGGCGCCAGGGCTTGCTCGCGTAGGCGGCGGTGCTGAGCAGCGCCAGCGCGGCGCAGCCGAGCACCACGCTGCCGCGCAGCCACCGCGGCATGCGCGCGGTGGCGGTGCCTGCGAATCGGCGGCGGGCCCGGGCCACGCAGAAGGCCAGCAATACGCCGGCGCCGGCCAGCAGCACGCATTGCAGCAGCAGCGGGCGCCAGTACATGGACAGGTACTCGGCGCTTTCGCGCACATTGGTGTTGGCAGTGGCACCCAGCACCATGGAGCTGTCCGGCGCGGCCTGGTAGACGTCCAGCAGGTAGGCCCGTGCCAGTCCGTCCGCGACGAAGGCCATGGCCCAGACCCAGACCAGGCCCGCGCGCAGGCGGTGCACCCAAGGGCGCCGCACCGGCCAGAACAGCCAGGCCAACCCGGGCACGGCCAGTGCCGCCAACTGGACCACGCGGCGGTCTTCATGGCCCAGCGCGATCAGCAGCAGCGTGAGGGCCACGGCCAGGCCCGGCGCGAGCCAGGTGCGGGACGACAGAAGCGGTATGCGGTGGTCAGGAAGCAGGGACATGGGGCGGCAGCATCGGATTGGCCGCGTGGCGGGCGCCATCCCGTGCCGGGAGCGCTGCGGGTTTCGCGGGGCGGCCCGGGGACCCGGGCGGGCGCATTCTGCCAGCGCGGCGGCGCCTGGCGGGGGATCTGGCATGGCCGCGCGGGGGCTTTCCCTGGCGCGGCAATGGAGGTCCGGAAGCTTGCTACTTGAACTGTAGCGTCAGGCCAAGGTTGCGCCTTGGAGTCTCGATTGCATGCGCTTCATTTCGTTGTGGATAAAGGGACATTAGCTATATATCTAATAGCAAGTTGCCGGTGGAAAGGAAGCTGTGGCGTTCCTGCCCTCAGCCTTCGCCGGCAGTCCCCGCCTCCGGGGTGCTTGGGGGCGCCAGCTTCTTCACCGCCCCGTAGCGCTCCAGCGTCTTCTCGCGCGCCAGCGCATGGTCCACGATCGGCCGCGGATAGTCGCGGCCCAGCTCCAGCCCGGCAGCGGCCAGGTCCAGCGGCTGGGCACGCCAGGGCATGTGGATCAGGTCGTTCGGCAGCCCGGCCAGTTGCGGCAGGTAGCGGCGTATGAAGCGGCCGTCGGCGTCGAACTTCTGGCTCTGGGTCACCGGATTGAAGATGCGGAACCAGGGCTGCGCGTCGCAGCCGGTCGAGGCGGCCCACTGCCAGTTGCCGTTGTTGGACGACAGCTCGAAGTCGTTGAGGTGCAGCGCGAAGTACGCCTCGCCGCGGCGCCAGTCCACGCCCAGGTCCTTCACCAGGAAGCTCGCGGCCACCATGCGCAGGCGGTTGTGCATGTAGCCGCTGCGGTTGAGCTGCAGCATGGCCGCGTCCACCAGCGGATAGCCGGTGCGGCCCTCGCACCAGGCAGTGAACAGGGCGTCGGCGTGCTTGCCGTGCTCCCATTTGATGGCGTCGTATTCGGGACGGAAGGCGTGTCCCACCACGTGCGGGTGGTGGTACAGGATCTGGAAGAAGAAGTCGCGCCAGACCAGCTCGCCCAGCCAGGTGGCCGCGCCCGGGCTGCCGCCCAGCATGAGCATGTGCGCGGTGGTGGCCAGGCGCCGGATCGACACCGTGCCGAAGCGCAGGTGCACGCCCAGGTAGCTCGGCCCCTTGGTGCCGGGGAAATCGCGGGTGCGGTGGTAGTCGTCGATGCGCGAGAAGAAGTCGTCGAACAGCGCCTCGGCGCCGCGCGCGCCGGTCGGGATCTGCAGCTGCGACAGGTTGGTCGCCTCGAAGCCCAGGGCCGTGAGCGAAGGCACCGGCTGACGGTGCGCCTCGGGCCGGGCGGCCAGCGCCTGGGCGTAGCGGGCCACCGGGTAGGGCTTGAGGTAGAAGTCGTCGAGCTTCTTCAGCCAGGCGTTCTTGTAGGGCGTGAACACGCCGAAGGGCGTGCCCGACTGGGTCAGCACTTCGTCGCGCTCGAAGACGCAGTGGTCCTTGTGCAGCTGCAGCACGATGCCGGCATTGGCCAGCGCGCCCAGCACCTGGGCATCGCGCGCGCGCGCCGCCGGCTCGTCGTCGTGGTTGGCGAACACCGCCTGCACGCCGAGCGCGCGGGCCAGCAGCGCGATGTCCTGCTGCGCGTCGGCATGGCGCACGATCAGGCCGGCGGCGGGGTCGCCCGCGAGGCGGCGCAGGTCCTGGTCGAGTTCGACCAGCGAGGCCTGGATGAACTCCACGCGCCGGTCGGCGCGCGGCAGCGCGTCCAGGATGGCGGTATCGAAGACGAACACGCAGTACACCCGGCGGCAGTTGCGCAGCGCGTGGTAGAGCGCTGCGTTGTCGTCGGTACGCAGGTCGCGCCGGAACCACATCAGGCCGGCGTCGAATTTCGGAGGAGCGGTGTGGGGCATGGGGGGCGGACGGGTCGGGGTTTCTGCCTCCGCATTGGAGCAGCAAAATGCCCTCGTGTTTCACGCATTGCGGGTGGCGCGCAGCGCCCTGGCGTCTGTGGCCCGGGCGGCAGCTCCTGCCTTCAGGGCTTTGCCGCAGGCTCTAAAATCGCGTCCTATGGCTGCTGATCCCCATCCCATCAACCTGACGCATCACTTTCTGATTGCCATGCCCGGGATGGAGGACGAGTCCTTCGCGCGCAGCGTCATCTACCTGTGCGAGCACAGCGCCCGCGGCGCGCTCGGCCTGATCATCAACAAGCCCAGCGACATCAACCTGCGCCGGCTGTTCGACAAGGTCGACCTGTCGCTGCGGCGCGAGGACCTCTCCGACGCGCCGGTGTTCCAGGGCGGCCCGGTGCAGACCGAGCGCGGCTTCGTGCTGCACGAGCCCATGTCCCCGGGCAGCGAGGCGCCCGACGAGTCGGCCTATGCCTCCACCATGGCCATCCCCGGCGGGCTGGAGATGACCACCTCCAAAGACGTGCTGGAGGCCCTGTCCACCGGCGCCGGTCCGCGCCGCGTGCTGGTGACCCTGGGCTACTCCTCCTGGGGCGAGGGCCAGCTCGAGAGCGAGATCGCCGAGAACAGCTGGCTCACCGTGGGCGCCGACCTGGGCGTGATCTTCGATGCGCCGGTGCCGGAGCGCTACGACCGCGCGCTGGCCCTGCTGGGCCTGCAGAGCTGGATGATCTCCCCGGGTGCGGGGCACGCGTGAATCCAAAGGCTGCCCCCCAGGCTTCGCGCACTTCGTGTCGCTGCGCCAATCCCCTGCGCTATCCATGCGGGGCCAAGGCTGCGCCCGTGAACCTGCCAGTACTGCATCCTCTGTGACTGACGCCCTTTCCGTTCCCCCTCATCTGCAGACCTTCCTCGGCCTTGACTACGGCCAGAAGCGCACCGGCGTGGCCACCGGCAACCGCCTGCTCAAGACCGCCACGCCGCAGGGCTCGGTAAAGGCCGAGGGCGACGCCCGCTTTGCGCCGCTGGAGGCCTGGATCCGTGAATGGCAGCCCGACGCCCTGGTGATCGGCGTGCCCTTTCACCCCGATGGCGCCGAGCACGAAAACACCCGCCGCGCGCGCCGCTTTGCGCGCCAGCTGCGCGGCCGCTTCGGCCTGCCGGTGTACGAGGTGGACGAGCGCTACAGCACCACCGAGGCCTTGTCCGCCGGTGCCAAGGATGCCGACGCGGCCTCGGCCTGCATCATCCTCGAACAGTTCCTGAGGAGCCTCGAATGAGACATCCCCTCAGGCTGCGCGCTGCGCTCTCCGCCAACCCCTCTTCTGCTGCGCGAAAGGGGCCGCATCCAGCGGCCCGGCAGAGCCGGTTCCGCGGATGTCTGCGCATGGCCTGCTCTGCGGCCTTCAGTGCCGGTCGGTTTCGTGTGCGGCCGGTGCCGTGCGGCGCAATGGAGAACCCCTATGACGATTTCTGACGCTTCCTCTTCCATCGCCGCCAAGAGCCTCGTGCTCGACGCCGAAGCCCTGTACCGCGAACTGCTGCGCGGCATGCGGCAGATGCTCACCATGCAGACACGCTTGGTTGGCATCGCCTCCGGCGGCGTCTGGCTGGCCGCGCGGCTGCAGCAGGACCTGGGCCTGGCCGACGCGCCGGGCACCATCTCCTCGGTCATGCACCGCGACGACTTCGCCCAGCGCGGCCTGGCCGCCGGCGCCCAGACCTCGCTGCCTTTCGACGTCAACGGCGCCGACGTGGTGCTGCTGGACGACGTGCTCTATACCGGCCGCACCATCCGCGCCGTGCTCAACGAGCTGTTCGACTACGGCCGCCCGGCCAGCGTCAAGCTGGCGGTGCTGGTGGACCGGGGCGGGCGCGAGCTGCCGGTGCAGGCCGACTTCGCCGCGGCGCGCGTGGCCCTGCCCGACACGCAGCAGTTGGCGCTGGAACAAGGTGCCGACGGCCGACTCAGTTTCCACGTCGAAAGCGTCTGACCTCCTGAACGCCATGCTCTACAAACGCAATCCCCAACTCAACCAGCACGGCGAGCTGGTCCACCTGCTGTCCATCGAAGGGCTGCCCAGGGACATCGTCACCCACATCCTGGACACCGCTGCGAACTTCGTGAGCGTGAACGACCGCGAGGTCAAGAAAGTGCCGCTGCTGCGCGGCAAGAGCGTGTTCAACCTGTTCTTCGAGAACAGCACGCGCACCCGCACCACCTTCGAGATCGCGGCCAAGCGCCTCAGCGCCGACGTGATCAACCTGGACATCGCGCGCAGCTCGGCCACCAAGGGCGAGTCGTTGCTCGACACCATCGCCAACCTGAGTGCGATGGCGGCCGATCTGTTCGTGGTGCGCCACAGCGAATCGGGCGCGCCCTACCTGATCGCCCAGCACGTGGCGCCGCATGTGCACGTGATCAATGCGGGCGATGGCCGGCATGCGCACCCCACGCAGGGGCTGCTCGACATGTACACCATCCGCCACTACAAGAAGGACTTCAGCAACCTCACCGTGGCCATCGTGGGCGACGTGCTGCACTCGCGCGTGGCGCGCTCGGACATCCATGGCCTGACCACGCTGGGCTGCGCCGAGGTGCGCGTGGTCGGCCCCAAGACCCTGGTGCCGGGCGACATGGCCCAGATGGGCGTGAAGGTCTTCCACACGCTGGAGGAAGGCATCCGGGACTGCGACGTGGTCATCATGCTGCGCCTGCAGAACGAGCGCATGAGCGGCGCGCTGCTGCCGTCCTCGCAGGAGTACTTCAAGAGCTTCGGCCTCACGCCCGAGAAGCTGCGCCTGGCCAAGCCCGACGCCATCGTGATGCACCCGGGCCCGATCAACCGCGGCGTGGAGATCGACTCCGCCGTGGTCGACGGCCAGCAGAGCGTGATCCTGCCCCAGGTGACCTTCGGCATCGCCGTGCGCATGGCGGTGATGAGCATCGTGGCGGGGAATGAAGCATGAACTTGGTACACCCCCAGGCTTGCCCACTTCGGGTGGCCGCCAACCCCCTTGCAGGGGGCAACACCAGCGGCCCGGCAAAGCCGGTTCCGCGGTGTTCCCCGGAGTGCAATGCGCTTCGCCAACGCTGATCCGGGCACTGAAATGAAGATCTCCATCATCAACGGCCGCGTCATCGATCCGGCCACCGGTTTTGATAAAAAAGCCGACGTAGCCATTGCCGCTGGCCGGCTTCTAGCTATTGATAACATAGCGCCTGACTTCACGCCCAACCGCGTCATCGACGCGGCTGGCTGCATCGTCATGCCCGGCCTGGTGGACCTGGCCGTGCGCCTGCGCGAACCCGGCTACGAGCACGAGCGCATGCTCGAGTCCGAAATGGCCGCGGCGGTCGCCGGCGGCGTCACCAGCCTGGTCTGCCCGCCCGACACCGACCCGGTGCTGGACGAGCCCGGCCTGGTGGAGATGCTCAAGTTCCGCGCCGAGAAGCTGCACCAGGCGCGCCTGTTCCCGCTGGGCGCACTCACGCGCGGCCTGGCCGGCGAGGTGCTGACCGAGATGGCCGAGCTGACCGAGGCCGGCTGCGTCGGCTTCAGCCAGGCCGAGGTGGCGCTGGAGAGCACCCAGGTGCTGCAGCGTGCGCTGCAGTACGCCGCCACCTTCGGCTACACCGTCTGGCTGCGGCCCCAGGAGCTGCACCTGGGCAAGGGCGTGGCCGCCAGCGGCCCGCTGGCCACGCGCCTGGGCCTCTCGGGCGTGCCGGTGGCGGCCGAGACCATTGCGCTGCACACCATCTTCGAGCTGCAGAAGGCCACCGGCGCCCGTGTGCACCTGTGCCGCCTCAGCAGTGCCGCCGGCATTGCCCTGGTGCGCCAGGCCAAGGCCGAGGGGCTCAAGCTGAGCTGCGACGTGAGCATCAACTCGCTGCACCTGACCGATGCCGACATCGGCTTCTTCGACAGCCGCGCGCGCCTGAACCCACCGCTGCGCCAGCAGCGCGACCGCGACGCGATCCGCGCCGGGCTGGCCGACGGCACCATCGACGCCCTGGTGTCGGACCACACGCCGGTGGACGAAGACGCCAAGGTGCTGCCCTTCGCCGAGGCCGAGGCCGGCGCCACCGGCCTGGAACTGCTGCTGAGCCTGGCCGTGAAATGGGGCGAAGAGTCTGCGCCGTGCGGCGCCGGCCTGTCGCGCGCACTGGCCGCCATCACCCAGGCGCCCGCCGCAGTGCTGGGCGGCGCGCTCGGCACGCTGGAAGCCAGCCTGGGCCGCCTGGCGCCAGGTGGCGTGGCCGACCTGTGCATCTTCGATCCCGCCGCGCGCTGGATAGTCACGCCCGATGCGCTGCGCAGCCAGGGCAAGCACACGCCGTTCTCCGGCTACGAACTGCCCGCGCAGGTGCGCTGGACGCTGGTGGGCGGGGTGGTGGCGTTCGAGCGTTGATGGTGGCGGTGGAACGCCCCCCGGCTGCGCCAGCTCCCTTGCAGGCAGCGCGCGGCGCTCTGCGGACCGACATGGCGTGGTGCACGCCGCCGGCACCGGCACGATGAGCATGCTGCGCCACGCCTGCGCCGCCCTGCGCATCGTGCGCGCCGTCGGCCACGGGCTGCGCGGGCTGTGGCTGCTGCGCTGGCGCTTCCCGGGATTCTCCCCAGCAGAGCGCGAGGCCTGCATCGAGCAGTGGGCGCGGCGCATGCTCGACATCTTCAATGTCACGCTCCAGGTCGAGGGCCCGCGCCAGGCCGCCGGGCCGCTGCTGGTGGTGGCCAATCACCTGTCCTGGCTCGACATCCTGGTGATGCAGGCCACGCGCAGCTGCCGCTTCGTGTCCAAGGCGGAAGTCCGGCACTGGCCGCTGGTCGGCACCGTGGCCGCAGGCGCTGGCACGCTGTTCATCGAGCGCGAATCGCGCCGCGACGCCCTGCGGGTGGTGCACCACATGGCCGAGAGCCTGCGCGCGGGTGATGTGCTGGCCGTATTCCCGGAAGGCACCACGGGCGACGGCGAGCGGCTGCTGCCCTTCCATGCCAACCTGCTGCAGGCCGCGATCTCCGCAGAGGCGCCGGTGCAGCCGCTGGGCATCCGCTTCATTGATGCGGCCACGGGGCACCGTTCACAGGCGGCCTCCTACGTGGGGGATGACACGCTGCTGGCATCGCTCTGGCGCACGCTGAGCTCCGACCCGATCACCGCCGTGGTGCGACTGGGGGTGCCGCGCTACGCCGAGGGGCACGACCGGCGCAACTGGGCCGAGGCCTTGCACGCTGAAGTGGACGCGCTGCGCTGACGCAGCGTGCGGTATTTGGGGAATCGCTATCGAATCGGTAGCTGCGAGGGGTTCGCGGGTCCGGAAGGCCGGGTTTTTCACAGAGAATCACGCCCCTGATCGACGGCCTGCCGGCAACGTGCTGAAACAAAAAAGCAGCCCCGCGCCGCGGCAGTCCGCAGGCCCCGCGCACATCATGCGGACCCCGCTGCCCTGATGTGCATCGGGCGGCCGGCGGGAACGCTGCCGGTGTCTTTCCTGTCCCACTTCCATGACCCTGATCCAACGCATCCAGAACCTGCTGCTCCAGCCCCGCATGGCGTGGCGCCGCATTGACGAAGCTCCCATTTCCGCTGGCGCGCTGTGGCGCCAGTTGCTGCTGCTGGCCGCCATCCCGGCCGTGTGCAGCTGCATCGGCATGGCCGCCGTCGGCGCCGGCAGCGCCGGACTGACAGTGCGCCTGCCCTGGGCCGCCGGCCTGGCCCAGGCCGTGGCCATCTACCTGCTGCTGGTGCTCGGGGTCTGGCTGCTGGCGCTGGTGATGGCCATCGTGGCTCCCACCTTCGGCGGCCGCTCCGACCGCCTGCGGGCTTTCTCCCTGGCCGTGCATTCCAGCAGCGCTGCGCTGCTGGCCGGGGTGTTCCTGCTGGTGCCGGCCCTGGCCCCGCTGATGCTGGTGGGAGCGCTCTATTCGGTCTACCTGGTGTTCACCGGCCTGCCGGTGCTGATGCGCAGTGCGCCGCAGAAGACGGCGCCCTACACCGCGGTCATCGTGCTCGCGGGGGCCGTTGCGGGCCTGCTGGTATCGTCCTCGATGTCCTACTTCACCACGCAAGGGCTGGGTTCGGCGGTCATCACGCTGCGCACGCCTGGCGGCAAGCTGAGCCTGGATGCCGACGCCCTGGGCGCCGCCTCGCAGAAGATGGCCGACGCCGCCCAGCGCATGGAGGCCGCGAGCGAGCGCCAGGCCGCCGCACAGCCGCCCGCCACCGGCACGCCGCCGGTCACCGGAGGCGACCCCGACGAAGGCGCCGTGCCCGCCCCGGCACTGAAGGCCGCGCTGCCCGAGACGCTGGGGGCCTTCCGGCGCACCGCCATCGAGATGCACGGCGGCCACATGACCGGGCGCGCCACCAGCAATGCGCGCGCCGACTATGCCCGCGACGACCAGCGCCTGCGCATCGAGATGCTGGACCTGGGCAGCATGAGCAAGCTCATGGCAGAGGCCGGCGCCGTGGTGCAGGGCGAGCGCGAGAACAGCCAGCTGTCCGAGCGCACCTGGCAGGAGAACGGCCGCACCCTGCACGAGAGCTTCCGCAAGGACGGCAGCCAGGCCCAGTACACCACCACCTTGCGCAACGGCGTCGTGGTGGAGCTGACCGGCCAGAAGATGACCCTGGACGAAGTCAAGGCCGCCTCCAGCCTGCTGGACCTGGCGACGCTGGAGGGTTTGCAGCGCAAGAGCGGCTCCTAGCCGCCACCGGCCCCGTGCGAAGATCCGCCCATGACCCGAGGAATTCCCATGCTGCGATCCGTTCTTGCATGCTCGGCGCTGGCCTTCAGCGTCCAGGGCTGCGCCTCCCACAAGCCGATCCCCGTACCCCCTGAGGTCGAGACCATCGCCGACGCCACCGTCTGCGATGCCGCCGACGCCCAGTTTGCCGTGGGCAAGACGGTGGACGAGCGTCTGGGAGAAGAGGCACGGGGCCGTGCCCATGCCAAGGTGGTGCGCGTACTGCGGCCCGGACAGATCGTGACGCTGGAGTTCAACGCCTCGCGCCTGACGCTGGATGCGGACGAGCGCGGCGTGGTCACCCGGGCCCACTGCGGCTGACGCCGGCTGCTGCGCCGTTCAGTCGGCGCCGGGGCGCGCCGCGCTCCTGGCCTGCAGCAGCGCATCGGCCACCTCGGCAAAGCCGGCGCCGCGCGCGCCGTTGCTCAGGTAGCGCGGCAGGTGTTCCAGCGCCGGCACGAAGCGCTCGATATTGGCCACGCCCACGCTGTGCGGAAAGCGCTCGAACATCTTCTGGTCGTTGGTCGAATCGCCTACATACACCCAGCGGTCGATCTCGGCATCCAGATCGCGCTGCCAGAGCTTGCGCACGATCCAGCGCGCGCCAGCGAGCTTGTCATGCTCGCCATACCAGCCGTTGACGTGGATGCTGCTCACCGTGGCGTTCATGCCCTCGCTGCGCAGCAGCGCCACCACGCGCTCGATGGCCTCGGGCGGCAACTGCTTGAATTCGCTGTGGTCGATGGCGATGTCGGTCTCGCGGCCGGGCGAGTCCGTGGCAAGCGTGGTGCCCGGGATCTCGCGCAGCACGCGCCGGGCCACGGCCTGCATGCGGGTGAAGTTGGCTGTGCGCGTGGCCAGATCCTGTTGGTATATTTTTGATAGCGCAAAGCCTTTGCCGGAACTGGGCTCAAGGCCAATTTCATGCAAAGGCAGCAGCGCCACGGCGCCGTTTTCCGCCACTACGGCATCGACCGGCCAGGTCGCGGCAAAGGTCTCGCTCCAGCCCACCGGCCGGCCGGTGATAGGCACCACGTGCAGCCCGGCCGCCTGGAGCGCTCCCAGCGCCGCCAGCGCGTCCGGCGTGATCGCGCCGTCGGTGGTCAGGGTGTCGTCGATGTCGGTCAGGACACCCACAATGCCGCGGCGTGCGGCTAGGTGCCAGGTGGAGAGGGGCTGCAGGAGGGCGGTGTGATGTGACGGACTCATGGCTTGTTGTCCCGCCGACACACGAGGTAGCGCGCGCTAAGGAAGTTCACGGAAAGCCCGGCCAGACTCCCCAGCGCCACTCCCAGCGCCGCCCCGCCGTGGCCCGGCAGCCAGTGCAGTGTGGCAGCATAGACTAGGTAGTTCAGCAGCGCACCGCCGAGCATGGTGGCGAGATAGCGCCCGTATTCGCGCCAGATGCCCATGCCCATGCCGCGCGCCCTGGTGGCGCCGGCGGCAAAGGTGAAGCGCCGGTTGAGCCACCAGGTCGTCGTCGCGGCTGCCCAGAACGAGGCCACGCGACCGCCATACCAGCCGAGCAGGGGCGCCAGGCCGTATAGCACGCCAAGGTCTACGACGAAGCCTATCGTGCCCACGACGCAGAAGATCAGGAATTGCTGGCTGATGCGCATGGGACTAGTGATGTCGGCAGAGGCTGACAATGACGGTCATTCCTTGGCGTACTCACGAATCGCGTCGTAGAAGAGTGCAGAGCCATCGAGCTTGTTGTCTGGACGGATTTCCATGCGATTGACGCCATGGATGCCGGAAGCGCGAAAACGGTCTGGAATCAGCGAGAAGTAGTAGGGGCTGATGAACCGCGCACCCGCCGCATAGTGGGCCCGCATGGCCTCCAGGTGCACCCCTGGCCGCTTCCACTGCTGTGGGTTGAACTCGGGGGCACCATAGTCTGCGATCTTGCGCTGAGCCATGAAGGTGCGCATCCAGTCGCTGTTGGTGCTGCCGCCGTACATGTTCAGTCCGTGCTTCCAAGGCAGGCCTGCCTCCATCGTCGTGTCAACCGCGAACAACTGTGAATTCCAGGTGGAGTTGATCTGAGGCACGATCTGGTGGGAGTACAGCTTGTCGGCCGGCAGCCCCGCCCTGAGGGCCACGTCATGGAATTTGGCCAGAAAGCTCTTGACCTGCTGGGCGCGGTATTCGTCCCACTCCCGTGCGACGGGATTGAAGTACACGTCCTGCAGCGGCTTGGGCAGGTCGAGCCAGGAGCGCACGCCCGGCAGTGCCTTGGCGTTGAGGAACGACGGTGACCCTGCGATCTTGAGTGCCGCTGGTTTTTCCTGGTTGCGCGAGCCCACCACAAACTCCAGTTGCGCGATGAGATAGCGGTTGCCACTGGATGCCGCCACGATCTGGGCCAGATGCCGTCCCGGCGGCAGCGCACGGTAATCCAGATCGTGCCGAAAGCCGACGTTCGGGCTGCGGATGGCCTCGTCGGCGCGGTACACGTCCAGGCGATTGAAGCCCCACTCCACCGGCCCCGCAGACTTGCCGTCCAGGTAGAGCTCCAGCTGTGTAATACGGCGCTCCGGGTCCCATAGCCACCCCGACAGCGGCAGGCTACCTGCTGCGAAGGCGTCATAGTGCTCGCCGAAGCCGCCAAGCTTGTCCTTGCGGATGTCCTTGGACGGCGCTGGTACCGCATCGAAGCTGGCATAGGACAGTCCGGTACTGGCATTGAACTGTTGCACGGTGCCGTACCTGCCTGCGAGCCAAGTGCGGAATCCTTGCACCGAGCGCGGGCTGTAGTCCGTCACCCGGACGCCCTGGAAGGCGCCCATGCCGGCTTCGAAGTCCGGGAACATCTGGTGGAGCTCCCCCGCCAGCGTATAGGCCACAATGCGGTCCTGCGACGCCTTGGGCAGTGCCTTGATGCGCTGGGCAACATACTCCAGAGCCGCGAACCGGTACTTGTTGACCGGGATGTCGCGGTCCGTGAGCAAGGTGTAGGGCACGATCTGGTAGCCGAAGTACCCCGACACGGGCGCGGTGCCATCGGCCAGATGCATGAGGTTCTGCGGGTCCTTCATCAGGTCTTCCGTGATCGGACCCTGGCTGTCGAAGTGGTCCGCGGCCAGATAGACCACAACCGGCCGGTTGACCTTGTTGATCAGCTGAAGATAGGGCGCGAGCCGTGCAGCATCGATCTCCCAGCCACGCGCGGTCTTGCGGTACAAGTCCAGCAACTGCACCGTCAGCGTATAACCGACCTGCACTTGGCCCTTGGCGCCACCCGGTTCGAGAGTGTCGAGCAGACGTGCGAGCGGCGCAGCTCCATCGAGCTTGAGTTGCGCGCAGCGCCGGTTTGCGTCCCCAAGCGTCTTGATGCTCAAATCCTTGATTGCCTCATCACATAGCAGCAGTCCCTCGACCGTGGGAGCAAGTATCAACGGCAGGCGCGTGCTGGTAGACGGCCCTTGTGCGAGGGCGGAAGTAGAGAGTGCTATTCCCGCAATAGAGGCCCATGCCAGAGTTTTCTGCAGCCTGTGGAGGTGCCGAACGGCGTTGTTCGTGCGCGTTCTGCCAGCGCCGAGGAGGGCAAGTATGGCGCTGAATGTTTTTGCTTCAGATCTCGGCGCGTGGGTCTCGGGTAGGGGCATGGCTGTGCGTATTCGTGGGGCGTGGATTGTTGTGGCGGTTCAGCCGGCCGCTTGCAGCGCCAACCCCGCATGCTCGCGCAGCGGATGGAAGTGGATCTTCGGAAAGCGCTCCTGCGCCAGCCGCACGTCGTAAGGCGAGGTGCACAGGAAAGCCAGCGTATCCGCCGCATCCTTGGCCATGCGCTGCGGATAGGCGTTGACGAACTCGCGCAGCTCGGCCGGGGTGTCGGCCGTGATCCAGCGCGCGCCGGTGTACTGGCAGCCTTCGAGCCGCACGTCGGCGTCGTACTCGGCCTTCAGGCGGTGCTGCACCACTTCGAACTGCAGCTGGCCGACGGCGCCCAGCAGCATCGGGCCGCCGATCTCGGGGCGGAATACCTGGATCGCGCCTTCCTCGCCGAGCTGGGCCAGGCCCTGCTGGAGCTGCTTGGTGCGCAGCGGGTTCTTCAGGATCACGGTCATGAACAGCTCGGGCGCGAAGAAGGGCAGGCCGGTGAACTGCAGGCTCGCACCGTCGGTGATGGTGTCGCCCAGCTGCACGCCGCCGTGGGTGGTGAAGCCCACGATGTCGCCCGCGTAGGCCTCTTCAACCGCCTCGCGGCGCTGGCTCATGAAGGTCACGACGCTGGTGGGGCGCAGTTCCTTGGCGGTGCGCTGCACCTTGAGCTTCATGCCGGGCGTGTACTTGCCCGAGGCCATGCGCACGAAGGCGATGCGGTCGCGGTGGTTGGCATCCATGTTGGCCTGCACCTTGAAGACCACGCCCGCGAAGTCCTTGTCCTCGGGCTGGATCTCTTTCACCACCGGCTGGCGGTTGACCATGGTGGTGCTGGTGCGCGACTGCGGCGAAGGCGCCAGGTCGACCAGCGCGTCGAGCACTTCCATCACGCCGAAGTTGTTCACGCCGGAGCCGAAGAACACGGGCGTCTGCTTGCCGGCCAGGAAGGCCTCGCGGTCCCAGGTGGGCGAGGCGCCGGTGGCCAGCTCCATGCTGTCCATGGCGGACTCGAAGTCGGCGCCGAAGCGCTTGGAGAGCGTGTCGCGCTCGCTCAGCGGAATGGTCTCGAAGTCTTGCGGCAGTCGCTCGCTGCCCGACTCGAACACCGTCATGGCCTGCGTGCGCAGGTTCATGATTCCGCGGAAAGTCTTGCCCTGGCCCACAGGCCAGGTCATGGGCACGCAGGGCATGCCGAGTTCGCGCTCCACCTCGTCGAGGATGTCCAGCGGCTCGCGCACTTCACGGTCCATCTTGTTGACGAAGGTGATGATGGGCGTGTCGCGCTGGCGGCAGACCTCGATCAGCCGCCGCGTCTGCGCTTCCACGCCGTTGGCCGCGTCGATCACCATCAGCGCCGAGTCCACGGCGGTGAGCACGCGGTAGGTGTCTTCCGAGAAGTCCTTGTGGCCGGGGGTGTCCAGCAGGTTGATGACGTGGTCGCGGTACAGCATCTGCATGACCGACGAGGCCACCGAGATGCCGCGCTGCTTTTCGATTTCCATCCAGTCGGAGGTGGCATGGCGCGAGGCCTTGCGCGCCTTCACCGAGCCGGCGATCTGGATCGCGCCCGAGAAAAGCAGCAGCTTTTCGGTCAGCGTGGTCTTGCCGGCGTCAGGGTGGGAAATGATCGCGAAGGTG
>Ga0116227_10004134_pt1 | contig 31681 bp, 28 predicted proteins | sample S1TSphgellanicum_FD_89693 | JGI IMG/M metagenome (GOLD analysis project Ga0116227, IMG submission 89693) | Host-associated microbial communities from peat moss isolated from Minnesota, USA - S1T2_Fb - Sphagnum magellanicum MG | ecosystem: Host-associated > Plants > Peat moss > Unclassified... | reverse complement strand
GAATTCTTCGAGTCGGCCGAGTATTTGCGAATTGCAGAACTAGGCCAGACCTTGAGTGATCTCATGGGCCCCGGCGCCTACGTCATTCGTGGCGATGACAAACACGATGTGACCAGCTTCAAGACCGCCATGGCGTGGCTGTTCGAGCAAGCCAAAAAAGGCCAGACCATCCAGCGCTACAAGGGCTTGGGTGAAATGAACGCCAGCCAGTTATGGGACACCACCATCAATCCGGAGTCGCGGCGGCTGATGCAGGTCCGTATCGAAGATGCCGTGGCGGCCGATGATATTTTCACCACCTTGATGGGCGATGCCGTTGAACCGCGCCGCGAATTCATCGAGAAGAATGCGCTGCAGGTGTCGAACTTGGATATCTAGCCGATGCTCTCGGTGTAAGTTCCAGCTGCGCGCGTCCAATGCGTCCGGTGATCTGCTCGACCAGCGCCTGCAAGTCGATCGACTCGGGAGCCGCCGCGGGACGAAACACGGGCGCGTCGACGCCGACGGTCTGATACGCGGCTGTTTAACGACGGGTTTGTTCGTCTTCTGCGGATCCCGTTCGACGATTGCGCCTTCGAGCGGCTTGCCTTGCTTGATTTCTACCCAGCTCTGGGTGAACTGAACCCAAGCGCGCTGCCGTTGTATGGACGATCGGTCACCTTGTCGGTGCAGATCGGGGTCTAGCACCACCCATTGCGGTTCGGCTGCCGTCGATGCCGCAACCAGAAAAACGGTTATTTGCTTCATCCCGCTCCGTCGCGAATTCCTGCCCCGCAGAAAGTTTATACGAGCCTGGCACGAAAACGTGGGCGTTTGCGCCTTTACCAGAGTAGGGGTTTTTCAATCGCAATCGATTTCTCAGGAGTATGCCTTGCACGCACATGTTCGCCAGCCTTTTGGACTCATGGTTCGCGCCCGTCATTATGTAGTGGCGGGTTTGTCGGCCGCCATCGTCGCAGCAATAGCGGCCTGCGGGCACTCCAATTCGCCGTCGAATCCCTACGTGACGGGAATGCAGGCCTTGCCCAACATTCCAACCACCAAGACGACCTCCAGTGTCGTACTGCCGAGCGGCTCGACCGTCAATCCAACGCAGCTCACCGTGCTAAGCATGGTGGATCAGACAGTGCCGGCGTCCAACGGCCAGTTCACCTTGTCGAGCTCCGACAACGGCTCGCAGATCGCCATCGTGTTGAGCCCGCGGGGAAATCCCATGTTGCTCGGCTGGATAGATGACAATCACGCCAATATCAGCGCGTCGACGACCGCGGAGGTTCTGGTTTATTTCGGACTCGCGGGATATCTCATCGATGAGGGGGCGAATCGTGAGACGCTGATTCAAGAAATACCGTCGGCGGCCGGATTTCAGGCGTTGGTCAGTGCGATCAGCGCAGAGCTGGCGGCCAATCCTGAAACTTTTGCCGTAAGTAATGCGACGGTCGCCGCCGCGCTTACGGGAGTGGTGGGTCCGCTGCTGGCGGGCGCGAGCGTATCAACGACGGAACCCGTGGCGGCTCCGGCGGACGAAGAGAAAACGTTCACGCGTGCGCGGTTGCGCGCGCTGCTGACGCCGCAGTCGGTGACCGTCCAGGACGGAACGAAGAGCGGCTTGGACGTGCAGCCGGACAATCCATTTTCTGCGCATGTCGTGAACAACACGCGGCGGCGAACATGGGCCTTCGTGTCCGAGGTGTCTTTCACGGTCGACGGCGTCACCCATCCCTTTGCCTCCGATCTGACCAACTTTGAAGTGGGGCCTGAAGTCGGATTGAACAATGGTTTTGCAGGCACCATCAGCGACCTGATCAATTATGCCTATGGGAATACATCCGCCGCGTACGAGCCGGTCAGCGCGCCCGATCCGCCGTTCACCATGGCGTTACAGACAGGCTCCAGTGCTACCAATTATCAGGTCACCATTGTCGGTCCCGGCATCGGAGCGACGGCTGCATTGACGTCGCTTCCCTTGGCCCAAGCCACGCAACTCACAGCGACTGCGACCAAGGGATTCTTGGTGGACGCCTTGCTGCCGTTCTTCGTGAATGCCGTGATGGGCGCCAAAAGTGCGCAATCGCCAGACTTAGCCACCACCGACCAGGCATTTTATTCAAATCTTGCCACCAATCTCACCACGGATGCTGCCAACCTGCTCGCGGCATCGCCTGGGCTCAATGACAAAGTATTGGCGGGTGATCAATTGGGCGCAATCAGCGATTTTCTAACGAACGTCGTCAATTCCAACACCTATCAGCAGTTCGTCGAGTCCATCGCAGCCGGGGTGACGGTCAGTCTTGCTGCAGTGAGTACTCCGGGTGCAGTGGCTGCACAAACCCAGAAGGGGCTGTTGACTGCACTGGCGAAGTTCAATCAGGCACTCGCCGCTGCCGGCGTGACTCTGCAGGTATACGATACCTTGGTGCTCGTAAATGCAGTGCTCCAAGCGAATGCGGTCGAAAATTGGAACCTCACGGTCTCACCCGCTGTAGTTACCATTAATCCGTTGACCTCCACGGTTTACCTGGGCGGTTCGGTAAAATTGACGGCGGCGCTTCCGGGTGTGTCGGATCTGAGCGCTTATTCCTTCCTGTGGACCACCACGGGACTGGCGGGAACTCTCACGGGAGCTAATGCCTCCCAATCCAATGTCACCAGCTATTGTACGTCCAGCCCTTCGACGACATACCAGGCCAGCGCTAATCCTGCGTTTCCTAGCGGCGCAACGTCGTTGCAGGATACGGTGTCCGTGCAAGTCTTCCAGGCCACTGGCTCAGGTGCCTGTACAACGGGAATGCTGATCGCGGCGACGACGGGTGTGGGCAGTTCTCTGCCGGCGACGATTGTCGTCGACAAAAATCTGGTGAGCATCACTCCGGAGAATCCAGTGGTCGCACCGGGGCAGGTGGTTTCCTTCACCGCATCCACCGGGTTTGTCAGTAGTGACGGCTCTCAGCCCAGCTACCAGTGGAGTCTGCAGGGCAATGGCAGCATCAGCGCCACTACGGGCGCCACCATCAGCTACACCGCGGGCTCCACGGGGCCGGACACGCTCAGTGTCACCGCGACCGACCCGGAGGGCAGTGCGCTGGGCAAAGGCGCCGTGACTATCACCGTGAAGCCTCCTTCCGGACTCACCTTCACCGCCTCCTCGGGATCCGCGTGCTGCGGCGGCATCGACCCCGGTACCTACACCACGACCGTGGTTCCCACGGGCACGTACGGATACTTCTGCGCCAACTATCAATGCGGACAGCAGTACGGCTTCATCGTCAGTTGGCCTATCAGCGAAGGCATAAACCCTACCTTAAACCTTGCGCTCAATACGGGCGCGACAATCACGGCTCCAGCCACATGGAATGCCTGGGATAGCATCCTGGATACCCTTGTGCCGGGCCAGTTCCTGTTTATCAGTTCGAGCAGCGATAACCAAGGCTATGTCACCATTGGGACGCTGACGCCTCTGCCCATGGGGCAGCAGCTGGCGACCTTCACCTTCCACGAAGGCAGCACCAGCAGCCAGTCGACGCGTACCTACGACGGTTCCGGTTCGTTCATCATTCCGGCGCCGCCACCTGCAACGAACTAATGCATGTCAGCGCCCGCTCAAAAGAGCGAGGCCACTTGCTAAGCGGCGTGTGCACGGCTACTCGACGCACTATGGCGCGTATACGGTGAGTCCCTACAGCCATCAAGTTAGCTGGATATTAGAGATACCGGGCCCACTGCATGACGATGGAAGTAGACCCGCTGGCCGCGCCGGTGCCGGTTGCTCCGCCGGAGATGCTCAAGGTGGCAGGCAAGTTGGATAGGTTGAACGTGGTGCTGCCACCCATGGAGTTCTGCACCACGGCACCCTGTGCCAGCGCGGTTGCGCTGCCGGCGACCGTGGTACTGCCGCCACTGGAGAATTCGTTGCCGGCCTTGATGTCACCGTACGCGTGGCTCGATGCCCCGAGAGACACATTCCCGCCGACGTAGCCGGCCTGACCCGGATAGTTGGCACCCACCCAACTGCCGGCCATGAAGGCGAAGTTGCCGATGCCGCTCGACGCTGTCGCGTTGTAGGTCGCGCTCGAGGTGTTACAGAGCTGGGTCGGGTACAGGGATGGAAACTGAGAGTTTACGCAGATACCTGTAGGGGCATAGGTGGTGGTTCCCACCGTACCGCTATAGCCCGCATAGTTGGGTGCGTACACGGAGTCCGCACCGCTGGTGGCTATGTTGCCGGTGGCAATGAAAGTGTTGTAGTAAGTGCCGGTCGAGACGGTGAGATTGCCTCGAAACCAGACGATGCCCGGCGCCATGGTGGTGCCCGAGATGGTCATGCTGCCGGCGCTCGAAGAATAAGAGAAGCAGCTGTTCTGCGCTGAGAAGCCGTAACAGATCTTCTTGCTCGATGTGATGGCCGGCGTCGCGCAGGTGACTGAACCCGCGGTCGATCCCGGGGTCACGGTGGAACACAGATAGTCCAGGTTGCCACTGCTATAGTTACCAACCCAATAGGTGCCGTTGATCACACCGTTGACGTTCGTCACCGTCACCTGCAACAGGCCGCTGGGATCGAACGTAAACGCGTAGTTGGCAACGGTTTGCAGGTTGTAGGCGTTGAATGCGCTCGTGGTCAAGGTCACCGCCACCGCAGGCGTGATATTGACGGTGTTGTTGGCGACCCGTGTCACGTTGACTTGAGTGTCGTACTGCGGTTTGGTCAAGGTGCCGCCATAGGTGCCGGCACTCACCGTGCCCGGATTGACCGCGCCATAGTTCGTCAGGGTGAGATTTCCCACGTCACTCAGCCTGCCAATCGTGCCGGATGCGAGGGTCACGTTGCCGTCCGAGTTCACGACTGCCGCTCCAGCGGCACCGCTGTTCAAATCGACGCCAAGGGTCGGCGGAATGGGACAGGTGGCGGCGACGGTGCCGCTGCCGCTGTAACCCGCCGCTGAGCAGGAGGCGGCGCCCGTTGGGCTCGCACGGGCCGCAATGGTGCCATTCGCGCTTTCCGTCGCTTGACTCGACACGGAGCCGTTGGCGAGCGCCGTGCCCGACACCGACGCGCCGCCGGTCTCGCAGATATTGCGCTGGGCGTTGACTGCCACGGCGGTCACGGAGCCCGTGATCACCACGTCGCAATCGGAGTTCAACGCTTGGAATGAAGAGCCGCTGCCGATGTTGATGGTGCCGGTCGAATTGATCGCGCTCACGCCGGTAATGCTGTTGCCGCCCGTGGTCACGTCCCCCATGACATTGACCGAGTACTGAGTCGTCGACCCGGCGGGTGAGATGACGTTGATCGAACCTCCGAGGACAAGATTGCGATTGAAGTTCAGCGCAGGAGTCGTGCCGCCTCCGCTCGTCTTGACCGTGTAAACCGCCTGCAAGGTCGACGTCGAGGCCGCCGACGTGTTGCTGGCGGTGGAACCTTGGATCTGGGCGGTGAACTGAGTCGGCGCGGTCGCACTGTCGACAGACATCAAGGTGGCGGTAACCCCCTGGACGCCCGTAATGGTCAAGGGCGTCGGCGCGTGATTCACCGCCGCAGCGAGCGCGATCAAATTGGCGGAGCTTTGCGTCTGCACCGCGGCCAGGTATTGGCGCACGAGTTCTGCACCCGTCCATGCTTTCAATTGCGCCTGCACCTGCGCGTGGGACGCCATGGATAGCGCCTGGGTGCTGCGGATATACGCGGCAGATCCCAGCACCGTGGCCGTGAAAGCCAATCCGAACAAGACCGATACCAAGACAGTGACATAGCCGGTTTGCGTCTTTCGAAGTTTCATGACGTTGCTCATTGAAAATTGATCAGGCATTGCACCGATGTCACCGCGGTGCCGATGCTGTTGGTGGTGCTCAAGCTCACCGTGTAATTTCCGAGGGTGCTGGTGATGCCGTACGGTGCGCAGCTCTGTTGCGCCACGGTGAACAGGATGGCGGAGCTGCTTTGAGGCGCCACGGTTGCGGGAAACCACCTTGCCGTGTTCCAGCCGGTCGCATCCGTGCAGGTGATCGGCGAGAGATAGACGAGGCCGCCGGTCGACGGGGCGTAGAAGCCCGCGCATTGAGTGGTCGCCCCCGTGGCCATCGTCCAGACGACGGCGTTGACAGCGGTATTGGCGGCTGCAACCGTGCCGGTGAGCGTGTTGCCATTGAGGGCCGCGCCGCTGATTGCGATCAGTTGCGTGCCAAATGCGTTACCGGTGATGCCATAACCGGCGTCTTCCAGGGATGCACCGGTGCGCACCAACAGCGAGGCCAACTGGCTGTCGTTGGTGGTACTCACCGTGGCGACGGTCGTGACTTGCAAGGCATTCCGATAAACGGACAACAGGCCCAAGGTGGCGGTCAGCGAGATGACCAGTCCCACCATGAGACTTACCAGGGAGATACCGCGTTGCCGTCTCATTGGGAGATGATCATGACGCCGCTGCCGCCCAGCAGATTCTGGGCCGCGGTGTTCGAACTGGGCGTGGAGAAACTCATCGTGGTGACGAGGCCCGCTGACAAAGTCGCCGGCAGCGCACCGGCGGGCGCGCTGACCGTGACCGAGGCCGCCGCGCACGTGGGTGCGGGCAGCGCCAGCGACGTCGACCCCACGACGACGGTTACCGTCGTGCCGCCCGCGCACAGCGTCGAGACGCCCTGGCTCGACAACGAGGCGGTCATCTGATCGAGCACGGCATTCTGGGTCGCCACGTAGCGTTGACTCAGGATCATCTTGGAGGCCGTGAACGCGAGTCCCAGCCCCATGATGGATGCGATGATGACGCCCACGAGCGATTCCACCAATGCGTCGCCGCGCTGGCGGTGTGGGCTGGCGCATTGCGCCCCCGTGCGGCGCGCCCCCTTGCAGGGCGCCCCCTTAGTACAGGGAACCGGTTTCATTGTTGGTACTACCGCCGCGCGAAAGTATGTAGTTGGCGGACGTGATGGGTTCGCCGCGATTGTCGATATCGAGTGTGAACGGTGTGCTGGTGGTGACCGGGATGGTATTGATGCCGGTCGCGACCAAGCCGGAATAGGTGGTCGACCACTTGACGCTGCTGCCGTTGCTGACGCAGCCCGCCGCCGCCGCCGATCCCACGCACACCAGCAGCGTGGTGTTCGTTCCGTCGGTGGTGACACTCAACCCGGCTGCCGCCGCCGGTAGTGCGATGAAATTCGGATTCTGCAGTGCCAGAGACTTTGCGAGACTGTAGGCCTCGATGAGCTGGGTCCGTGCTGTGTGAGTCTGCGAGCTGTAGACCCAATTGGTCGCCAGGGGAACAGCCGCCAATACCAATATCCCCACCAACGCAGTGGTTACCATCAACTCAACCAATGTGAAGCCGCCATTCGAAGCGCGCATCGCAATCACCAACTGGTAAAACCGCAACCGCTACCTGCGGCTGTGCGGACGTTCAAGTTGCTGATCGACAGCGTGCAAGTCCCGTTGGCAGCCGTTGCGGTCACCGTGTAGGAGGTGGCCGTCGAATAAATCGAGTAGTTGTAGTAAGTCCCTTCGGCGGGCGACCACGCACCGAAGTCCGTCACCTGCGTGCCGGTACGGCTGGTCGAACTGGCCGGGATAGAGGTGCCCGTCGAATAGGCCGGGTAGACCAGCGTTTTCTGAAAATCGTTTTCCAGGACCAGGCCGAGCGCGACCAGATCCGCCGACGCACCCTTGGCGCGACTCTGAGTGACATAGCCGGAGTACGAGGGTATCGCGATGGCGGCCAAGATCGAAATGATCGCTATTGCAACCATCAGCTCGAGCAACGTAAAACCGCCAGCGGAGCTTGGTTTCGGGTTGCGTGTTCGTAGAATTTGCATCAAACGTCCAATCCTTTCGTCCAAAATTGATATATCTCGAGGTGCGCAGTGTCGTGGTTTTAACAAATGTGAAATGTGATGCCTCCCACACTGCACCCAAGCGCAATGCGGCTCGTGCGAATTGTTCGAGTGGCGTCGCACTTGTGGCGGCGCCAGTTGTGACGCGATCCCGATAGCGATCACGCGTTCGGCGCACGATGTAGGAGATTATGCAAAGCGCGCCGACAGCTCTGGCCCGGTGACAAAAGACACGGCGCCGGGCTATTTTAGGTCGGAGTGCTCGATCCCAATGACAAGCTACCCGACGTCCGCGATGGCCTGACTCGCGAAGAGCGCGTGGTCTTGTGGGTGTTGCACGAAACGCAGCAGGAACGCGGCGGTCGAAATGTCCCGACCGTCATGCTGTGGGGCCGGGTGTGTGAACACTTCTACATCAGCCCGGAGGATCTGTCGTTGATGCTTGCGCGTTTGGGCGCGCGCGAACATCAGTGAACAGGCTGATCCAGTGCCGTGACTTCTTCTGGCGTGATCGCATCTTTGTAGTGATTACCGAAATTCGTGCGTACGTAGTTGATCACTGCGGCAATCTGCGCGCTGGTCAACGAGGCAGGCGTTCCGCCGAATCCAAAGGCGTGCTTGGCCCCGAACGCCGGCATGTTGCGCCTGCCGTTCAGCAACGTCAGCGCCATGTATTGGCGTGAAGTCAAGGCGGGATCCCCGGCGAGTGCTGGATATTTCCCGGCGCCCACGGCTCCCTTGGCATCGGGCATATGGCATCCCTGACAGATGTGTTCATAGATTTGTTTGCCGCCGGTCAGCTGCGGCAGGGGCGTATCGTCGGAATCGCTCGTCGAGCCGGCGTGGGCCGCGTGCAGCAACGCGGCGCCTGAGAAGCTGCTGCACGCGATGAGGGCCGCCGCGTAAAACTTGAGTGAGTTCGATTTGAGCCCCCTCACGCGACTGCTCCCTTGGCGAGCGCCCGTGCCTGAAGCCGTTCGAGTGCGTCCCACGCGGACGTGACTGCGCCTTCCTGCCACGCCGGCAGATAGGAGGCGTGCTCGCCGGCCAGCACGATGCGGCCGTCAAAGGCGCAGAGATTGTCGTAGTGCTCTTTGCGGGTCTCGTCGGTCCATAGGCCGAAGCAGCCCATGGCCGAGGGCACACGATGCCAGGCCACGCCCACCCCGTTGTCGAATTCCTCGCGGTATTGGGCATGAATTTGGCTGCCGTACTCCACGGCCTTGGCGACGCGCTGCGCGGGACTCATGGAAGAGAAGTGCATGGAATCGCCCATGTCCCATATATAGGCACCGAGCAGGACGCCCTTGCCTTCGCTAAAAAATCGGCTGCTGGGATAACTGATTTGACCGATGGGCAAATCGGTGTAGGTGATGCCGCCATAGATCTGTTCGTCTTCTTCCCAGAATCGCCGCTTGAACTGCAATCCCACCTTCAGTCCCGTGCTGTAGGGCACCGCCGCAATCGCCTGGGCCATGGGGCCATCCACTTTCAGCGGAATCTGGCCGAGGATGGACAAGGGAATGGTGCATACACACCAATCCGCCGTCGCGGTCTGCCGGCTGGAGCCGGCGCTCAGATCTTCGTAGGTCACGCTGACACCGCGGTCGTCCTGGCTGATGTCGATCACTTTGGCGTTGTAGCGGATCAAGGGCCCCAGTTCGCGGCCGAAGGCCTGGCCGACCATGCCCATGCCCCCTACCGGCTGAAACATCGTGGTCTGCATGTCGTACAACTCGCCGATCGCCAAGTAGCCCCACAGCGTCGACTTCAGCAGATCGCTCAAACCCACGGGTTCGGAGTAAACGGGTTTCCCGCGGAGGCCGCCTCCCGGATCCTGGGTGTAACCGCGGCGATCGCTGCTCTCGGAGCTTTTGACGAAGCGATAATTCTTGTCGAGCGCGCCGTTGGCCTGCAGCGAAGCCAGCAGCAAGGCCTGGTCTTCGGCCGTAACCTGCGCATCGAGTGCGTGATTCTGAGTGGCTTTCGCCAGCAGCTCGGCCACGTGTCCGTTGTAGTCCGCCTTGATCGCCCGCAGCCGCTGCGGCTTGCCGCCAAAGGCTTTGCTGTTATGCAAATAGGCGTTGTAATTGATCTGCACGAACGGCTCGAGCGCCACACCGAGTTTCTTGCAATAACTCAGCATGCCGCGGTGATGATACGGCAGGCGCCAAGGACCCGGATTGATGTACATACCGGAATCGAAGCGGCAATCCTGGGTCTCTCCGCCGAGTTCGGTGTAGCGATCGCCGCCGCGCAATGTCCAATTGCGGCCGCCCGCCCTGTCGTTGTACTCGAGCACTTGAACCTTGTAGCCGGCGTTGCGCAGTTCATAAGCGGCCACCATTCCCGCGATGCCCGCTCCCAACACCAACACGGAAGCCCCCTTGGGAGCGGCGGCGAGCTGCGCGGGGCTTTTGAAGCTCGACTCGGCGGCGAACCCCAGACTGTGCATCGCCTGGTACATGGCGGTGCCGCCCGCGGTCATACCAATCATGCTGAGAAGCCGTCGTCGAGAAATCGAAGCGCCCGTTAGGTCCGTCATGCTGTTTGCCTTCGTGGGGAGACTCCTAGCATAGCGCGTAAAATCCGCACCCTGTCTCTAAATTCCCAACGCACTTTTGATCCTCGACAAAGTAATCGGCCAAGAAGGCGACGTGGCGGCGGCTTCGTCGAAGTGGCTGGCTCCCGGAAGCACGATGACTTCCGCGGCATCGCCGGCGGTCTTTGCTCTGGCTGCGAATCGGAAAGCCACGTCCGACGGCACTTGCCGATCCAATTCGCCGGTGATCAGCACCGTGCGGCCGCCGGTCGGCAGCATCTCCGAGGGATTGGTGTCTGCGAAGACATTCGGACGGGCAGGACTGGGAGTACCGGTCAATTTGACCACCGGAAAACCGCATAGATCGGTCCATGCGCGCAGGTCGTTGATGCCACCCAAGCTGATGACGTGAATCAGGGGAAGGGGATTCGGCCGGTACAAGGGGCTTGACGACGGAATTCGCGCCCGGGCCGCCGACCACTGCACCATGTGGCCGCCGGCCGAGTGTCCGACCGCAACGATTCTGGCGGTGTCGAGTTGATGACTCTTGGCGTTCGCCGTCAAAGCTTCCAGCGCACTGATCATGTCCTCGTAGGTGCCCGGATAGCCGCCGCCGGGCTCATCGACGCGCCGATACTCCACATTCCACACCGCAATACCCTCCGCCATCAGGGCGCCGGCCATGTTGCGAAACTGCTTGATCCCGCCAAATTCCGTCTGCCAGCAGCCGCCGTGCACCAGCACGACGACCGGAAATACCCCGCTGCCCGTGGGTCTGAACAGCTCGACGTACTGCGAAGCAGCGGTCCCATAGGGAATGTGCGCGGTGGGTGCAGGGCCCTGCAGCGCCATATACTGCTCCAGCGTCATCGGTGCGGCCATCGCATGACATCCCACAAATCCCGCTCCCAACAACACCCCGTTGCCGATCCATCGGCGATAATATCGTTTGTAGACATCACGCACTGTCATTGATGAACACTCTTGCGGAGATCAACATGAAAGTTGGATTCATTGGGATCGGCAGCATGGGCGCCGCCATGGTGCCGAACCTGGTCAAAGCGGGTCACCAGGTCAGCGTTTGGAATCGCAATGCAAGCGCGGCCGCCGCGCTGCAAAACGTTACCGTGCTCGACTCTCCCGCCGCCGCATTTCAGAACGACGCCGTCATCACCATGCTGGCGGATGATAAGGCGGTCCGCAGCGTGATCTTCGATTCCGGCGCGCTGCGAACCGCCCGCAAGGATTGCATCCATGTCATGACATCTACCATTTCGCTGGCGCTGGTGGAAGAACTCAAGGACAAACATCGCGAGGCGGGGATTGCGTACGTGGCGGCCCCTGTGTTCGGCGTGCCTGCGGCCGCCGCGAATGCGCAGTTGAACATCGTGGTTGCCGGCGAAGATAGCGCGGTCGCGGCGGTTCAACCGCTGTTCGATGTCCTGGGCCAGAAGACCTGGAAATTGGGCACCGATCCCAAACGTGCGAACGTCGCGAAGATTGCCGGAAACATGATGATCACCTTGGCGATTGAAGCCATGGGAGAGGCCAGCGCCCTCACCGAGAGTCATGGCGTCAAAGCCGCGGACTTTCTCGACATCGTGACCAATACCTTGTTCGCCAGTCCCAGTTACAAACGCTACGGCGGATTCATCGCCACCAATACCTATGAGCCGGGGTTCAAGCTCACGTTGGGGCTCAAGGATGTGAATCTCGCTTTTGAAGCCGCTGCTGAAAAAGATATTGCGTTACCCGCGGCGCAAATCGTGCGCGAGAACATGCTGAAGGCCATCGAGCAGGGATTGGGGTCGAAGGACTGGTCGATTCTCGCCAAGGTGACGCGCCTGCGAGCCGGCTTGAAAGCAGGCGTCGCATAACGGGCTCACTGCGGTTGTGCGACGGGCGGTCCAAACGGCTTGCCGTTGAAGGTCGCCTGGCCGCCATGGAAGCCGATGACGGTATGAAATTTGCCGTTCTGCTGTGTCGCCAGACCTTGGGCCACCAGCGGCTGTAGTTGTCTCATCGACGGTGCGCCACCGGGCAGGCTGCTCAAGAATGCCTCATCGATGGTGACATCCACATCGGCGTCGACTTTTTTGACCAGAGCCATCATACCGGCCGGCGCATCCAGATCCTCGGCTCGTACGCCTTGGATCTTTACCAACCCGGACAGCGTAGCGCTGCCCGCGGTGCTTGAAGCGCTGATCTGATCAATGCTGATTTCTGGCTGCTTCGCCAGCAGATCGAGCGCCGGCAACTTGGCGGCGGCCATCATCCTCGCCGTGCGTTCCTTCGGGTCTGCGCCAAGATCGCGATTCACCTCCCGCAGGGCGGTCGTCAACCGTTCCAGCGAATCGGCGTCCAGATGGCGAAACGTCAGATTCAGATTCACGCCGCTCAACGAAATCGGCGCAGCCGACACGGTGGCGACGCCGTACTTGACCGCGGCTGTATAAAAGCCGTCCGTTACCGTGTTGTGCGAAGCGAGTTTGAAATCGCTGGCACTGAAGGCTCCCGGTCCGGCGCCCGGGCCAAAATCCAGTTGATCGACGGTGACCGACGAATCGCCGGCATAGAGTGAACGCAGAGCGCGTTTGGATTGAACGTCCACGCGGATATCCGACACTTGAAAATGCTTGCCGTCCTTGGATTGATACGTCAGCTTTGGCACCGTGCCTTCGATCGAATAGGAATCCAAGTTGGCCGCGTAGTGACCTTTGATGCTGAAGCCATCGGAGGATAGATGGCCATCCCCCACCGTGGCCTCCTTGATGGCGGGACTCGAGATCGATGCGCTGCCGCCTCCGAAGAACCCGAGCCGCGAACGCAGGCTCAGCGGCTCGGCGGAGCCGAAGACGGCCGTGACGTAGGGCTGCAAGTCTGGACTGAAGACCAAATGCGAATCGATCTGCGCCAGTCCGATGCAGGTTGCGCCGCAGATCGGCCCGTGATGGATGACGTTGTGAATGGTGATGCGAATGGATCCGCCGCCCAACGCCGCCTGCGCGGGCTCCAATGTGAGTTCTTGATCCGATACGTACCAACCGCGATGGAATTTATTGCTGGAGATCTTCAAGTAGGAATTCGAGGCGTCGAATTGCTGGGCAAATTCGTCGACCCGCTGCTCGATCGAATAGCCCAGTACCCAGGCGATGGCCGGATATAGCAGCACGATCACAACAATGGCAATGATCCAACCCTTTTTCAATGTGATCTCCTGGGAACCTGGTAGCGCCGGCAATTGGACCGTTGCCAATCTTAGGGCATTCTCGTCGACAGCCCAACGTCGACACCCCAACGTCGGCGCAGCCAGCGGTTGGCGGGCTCCGAGTAGAGCTTCGCGACTGCCGCGCCGAGAGATCCCGCGATCACGATCACCGCGACGAACATGAGGGGTACACCGCCCAAGGGTTTTCCGGCCGCCACGAACAGTCGAAACGCCGCAAACACCACGAACATGTGGAGCAGGTAAATCTCATAGCTGCACCGACCCAGCCGGGTGAATGGCGCCAGCAACCGCGAGCGTCGCCATTGGGCTTGCGACGCCGCGGTCATCAACCCGCAGGTTGCGATCGCAATGGCCGTCATGTCGAGGCCGTGGTCCGCCAACGCCCGAAACGCCGCTTGGCGGGTGAACCCCAAGCACAGGATCAGCAGCGCCGCGCCGGTAAAACCGACCACGCTCAGCATCATTCTCGACAGCCGGATCTTCTCAAGCACCAGTGCGGTGAGACAGCCGAGGGCAATCGCGTCCATGCCGCCCAGGTAGGAATACTCCCGCCATACTTCGTTGTCATGTGCCCACACGGTGCGCGCGAAAGGTCCCATGAAGACAAACCCCAGCAGCATCACCACGGCCAATTTGCCGCGTCCCAGCATCCAAAGCAGCCACGGAAACCACAAGTAAAACATCTCTTCGACGCTGAGCGACCAGAGCACATCCCAGCTGCCCGGAAGATAGCCGCGCGAGGCTTCCAATACATTGATGTGCAATGTCAGTGCTGCAAGCAGGGCGCGGCCGAGGCCGCCCGTGTCGTCGCTCACCACGTAATCCTGAAAGTTCGCGGCATGCAGCAGCCCCAGCACACCGAGCAGCAATATCAGCAGCGGCGCGATGCGGGCAAACCGCAGCTGATAAAATTCGCGCACGCTGCGGAGCCCAAAATGATGCCAGCGCTGCAGGCTGGTCCGGGTGATGAGAAAGCCGGAAACCGCAAAGAACATTTGCACGCCGCGCTGGCCGTTCCAGACCAGAGAACTCATCAACTGCGACGGCAGCCCTCGCGTGTACGGAATGTGCGCGAGAAACAAGCGCATGTTGACGTGATTGAGCAGGACGAAAAGGATTGCAAGACCGCGCAGCAGATCGACGCCGTCGAGACGCGTCCGCCCAGGCGGCTGCTTCGAATCGAGACTTGCAGGGGCGCACGCGGAGGTCACGGCGCGCAGTTTACTGCGATACACTGGCATCATGATCGAGCATCAACTCATGCTTGAAACCGCCGCGGGCCACATGAGCACCTTCGTGTGCCATCCCGAGCGGGGATCGCATCCGGTCGTGCTGTTTTATATGGACGCGCCGGGCATCCGCGAGGAACTGCGCGATATGTGCCGTCGTCTGGCCGCGGTGGGCTACTACGTCATGCTGCCCAATCTTTATTATCGGTCGAAGGTGGAGGAATTGGGTCCGTTCGTGGGTCCTGACTACGTGCACGTGCGGGAGCGCTTCATGAAACTCAAGGATACGATCGATATCGGCTTGGTCATGCAGGACACCGACGCCTTGGTGAGCCATGCCGACTCGGACGCCGCCGCCGCCAAAGGTGCCATGGGCAGCGTCGGCTATTGCATGAGCGGTCAATACGCCATCTGTGCCGCCGCGCGCCATCCGGATCGATTCAAAGCCGCCGCTTCCTTCTATGGCGTGAACCTGATGACCGAGCGTCCCGACAGCGCGCACCTGGCCGCACGGCGCGCCAGCGCTGAGATGTATATTGCATGCGCGGAGTCGGATCATTACGTGCCTCTCTCGACCATTGCGCCGCTGCGGGAATCGCTGCGCGAGGGCGGCGTCAATGCGGAGATCGAGATCTATCCCGGCGTGGAGCATGGCTTCGCCTTTCCGCAACGACCCGCCTACAACCGCGCAGCGGCCGAGCGACATTGGGAGCGTCTGTTCGCCTTGTTCCGGCGCAACCTTTCGCTTTAAATGGGATTTCGCGCCGCGATCTGATCGAACAGGGCTTTCATGCTCATCACCCGCGCCACGTAGACATGGGCTTCGTGATCGCCGCAGCGTTGTCCGTCCGTCAGCCGGAATCCGCGACTGACATACACCTCGCCGGCACCGGCGCCGCATAAATGAATCAGTGCGGCCAGCGTCTGTTTCTGTGCGACGCTCGCCGACGCTACGTGATGGTGCAGCAGCGCCAGCATGACGCTGCGGTCCAGATGCGCTGCGGTGAGTTCCACGGCATCACGCGGGATCACGCGGGCGTACAGACTGTTGAACCAACACGATCTCCAGTCATTCCACGGGCCATCGGCCACCACTTGATGATCGTGGATACAAAACTTGCGCGCTTCGGCAAACGTGCCGTCCGTGATCTGGTACATGCCCACCGCACTGGATGCCGGCCGGTATATTTCAAACGGCTGCGACGACCAAGACCAGCGCCAGTAGGTGCGGGCGACCGGATTTCCGGAACCCTCGACCTGCGCGATTGCCGCCAGCAGATCCGGCGTCATGATATTGGTGGAGTATCGGGTGAAAATCGCGGCATATTGCTGCCACGTTTCAACCGGGGTTTTGTTCAGCGTTCCGCTGACGGGGAAGAACAGTTCGGATGGCTTGCGCACGACCTGATAAATCCCGTTCAAGGTGATCCACAGGAGCAGCACGAGCATGACGCAGATTCCCGCTTGAATCGGCCGCGACGCGCGTCGAAACCGCCGCCACAGGCGCCGTCGCGTGGTCGCACTCGGCCAGCAGCGGCGCCACGCTGCGCGGCGCGATCTGCCGCGGGGCGGATTCCTCTTGCTTTTGACCACCGGTTTCTTTGCTCGCGACGCCGATTTCCTGAGGTGGGCAGTAGCCATGCTCGTATTGTACGATCATTGATCTGGAGAGGCGCATGACCATTCAAGACTGGATTCGCAAGGGCCGGGAACTGGGCGCCAGCGACCTGCATATCGAGGCGGACACTCCGCTGGTGGGCAGGGTGCGAGGCAATTTGTTGGCGATGGGCGCTGCCATACCCGGAGCGATGCTGACGTCCATGACACGCGAGCTGCTGGGTGCCGAGGCATGGGCTCAATTCTTGGGCCGCGGTTCGGCGGATCTATCGCGGACACTAGGCGGCGTGCGTTGCCGGCTCAATATCTTTCAAACCGTTCGCGGCGTCGCGATGGCCGTGCGGTTGCTGAGTTCCTTTCAGAACAACCTGCGCTCCTGCAACCTGCATCCCGATCTCAAGAAGCTCACGGAACCGCGCACCGGCCTGGTGGTGATCTGCGGACCGACCGGCAGCGGCAAGTCCACCACGCTTGCGGCACTGATCGAGGAAATCAACACCTCGAGCGCGCGCCACATCATCGCCGTCGAGAGTCCGATCGAACATATTTTCACCAATCGGCGCTCCTTCATCCGTCAGCGCGAAGTGCCCACCCACTCGCCCTCTTTCGAACAGGCGTTGGTGGATGCGTTGCGGGAGAATCCGGATGTGCTGGTGATCGGGGAAATGCGCACGCCGGAAGTGATGCGGCTCACCTTGAGTGCGGCCGAGACCGGGCACCTGGTGATTGCCACCATGCACTCAGCCTCCTGCGCCGAGGCGTTGACGCGCATTTGCATGTCCTTTCCGGCGGATATTCAAGGCAGCATTCGCGCACAACTCGCCGATTGCTTCGTCGGCCTGGTGGCGCAGCGCCTGGACTTCTTGAGCGAACATAAATTGCGCGTGCCCATCTGCGAAATACTGCTGCCGAGCGCGGCTTCCAAGGGCACCATCCGCGGAGGCCAATTCAGTCAGATCGCCAATGTGCTGCAGACCGGCGGCGAAACCGGCATGTGGAACTTCGAGCGCTATCAACGTTGGGTGGAGCAAAAGAAGGACTGGGTGCCGCCGGCCCTGGCGCCGCCGCTGCCCGAGGAACGGCCGCAGACCGCTGTAAAACTGCAGCGCAGCGAAGCGCCGGTGCGCGCGGCGAAGGAAAAAATCATCAAGGATGATGCGGTCGAAATCTCGATCGACGAGGAAGTCGATCTCGATGAACTGGCGAAGCGGATCGAGCGCGGTACGCGCGGCTAAAACCTAGATCTGCTTGCGGGCGACGACTCGGACCATGCCGGCCGGGGCCGTTTCTCGACGGGTCGTGAGACCTGCCGCCTGCAGTTTCGACTCCACCCAGTCAGGCGCCAGGCGCAGTTTGGGATAGCTGCCGACCTTTTGTACCCATTCACCCTCGATCCGCTCGGTCAGCAAATCGTGCACCGTAATCGTATCGGCTCCGTATTCGAGAAAGCAGGTCAAGATCCGATTCGCGTCACGTCGTACCAAAATGAACCGCGCGTCGCCCGTGAGAGTCTTGGATGCATAGTCACGGAATGTCGCGGCGAAAATACCGTCCGGAGCCAGTGCAGCGGCTACCTCGCCGCACAGGTGTTCCACCGAGGCGAAGCTCGGCAAATGCGTCAGTGTGTCACCGGCGCACAGCACGACGCTGCATGCATTGCTGACATGCGATCGGAAATGTAGCAGATCGGCGTTGATCACGGTGATGGGCAGCACGCCGGCGAGCGAGCGCAGCTCATCGAGCAACCACTGACAGCTGTCGATCGCGGTGACTTCAAAACCCAGCTTGGCCAGTGGTATCGCATGCATCCCAAAACCTGCGCCCAGGTCCACCGCCGGCCCCAGCTCGGGCGGAGGCAGGTGCATGTCGGCAATTTCGGCGGCGCTGCGCACCAAGGCGGCCTGCACGTCGCCCAACATCCAGGAATAAATGGGCCCTAGCAGCGTGTCGTAATGGGTATTCATCATAGCCAACCCTTGCTGCGCGCCAATCGGGCCGCCTCGACGCGGTTGGCCGCGCCCAGCTTGGCAATCGCTTCCGACAAATAATTACGCACCGTGCCTTCGGATAAATGCACCAGGCCGGCGATCGCGGCGGAGGATTTACCTTCGCCCGCCAGTCGGAGAACTTGCCTCTCGCGATCCGTCAGTGGATCGTCGCCATCCCATCCGGCCATGGCCAGCTCGGGATCGATGGCGCGTCCGCCGCCGATCACACGCCGGATGGCGTCGGCCAATCGGTCGCTGGGCGCATCTTTCAGCAAATAGCCCGACACATTGGATTCTAGCGCGCGCCGCAAGTAGCCCGCGCGCGCAAAAGTCGTCACGATGATGACCCGGGTGGACAAGCCTCGGTCACGGATGGCCTGCGCCACTTCCAACCCCGACATCTTCGGCATTTCGATATCGGTCAGCAGCACCTGCGGCTCGAGCGCCTCCACCAACTCGAACGCGGCTGTTCCGTCCCCGGCTTCGCCCACGATTTCCATGCCCTGCTCCAGCCGCAGCAACGCGGCCAGAGCGCCACGCACCATGGCTTGGTCCTCGGCCAGCACGATCCGAATGCTCACAGCGGCATCTCAGCCACGACGGATAAGCCGGGATTCAGCGGCACGAAGGTGACGGAGCCATGCTGTGCCTGCAGCCGCGCGCACATCCCTTTGATCCCGTTTCCGGGAATAACCTGGCCGCAGCTGCCATTGTCCTGCACTCGAATCGAGATTTTCGAAGCCTCGCAGATGATGGCAAGCGACACCCGGGTGGCGCGCGCATGACGCACTACATTCGTTCCGGCCTCCAGCAGCGACTGAGCGAGGGCGCTTTCCTGCGCATGCGTCAAGGCGGGCAGCTCCGCAGTCTGCAATTCGGTTTCCAAGCCCGCGGCCTGCAGCAAAGTCTCCGTGGCCTTGAGCGCCTCGAGCAGTCCCAGGTTGTGCAGGCCCGAGATGGCTTCACGTACCTCCGCCAAGGACTTGCGCGCCACCTCCGCCACTTCACGCATCTCAACGGCGGACTGCGGCAGATCCTTCGATGCCAGCTTGTAGGCCAGTTCCGCTTTGATGGCGATCAAACTCAAGGTGTGGCCCAAGAGATCATGCATGTCGCGCGCGATTCGCTCGCGCTCGGCGACCTGTGCAAGCCGCGCGATCTCCACATCCTTGCCGGCCAAGGCCTGCTGCGACAGCCGGTGGGCCCGCGCCACCAGTATCGTGGCGCCGAAACCCGCCACCAGGACCAAGATGAGTCCGAAGTAAAGGCTGTCCAGATGTCGCCAGGTGAAGTACACATACGAGCCGATCAAGGTGAGCACGATGATGACCACGGATTCCGCGGTCTTCCCTCGGCCGCCCGGCATGCCCGCGTATATGAACAATGTGTGGGAAAAACTGTTGTAGGGAAAAAGACCCATTCCCAACCCAAACATCGCGAGTCTCGTAATCCACATTCGGGGCCCGGTGGCGTGGAATCCCCAAAAATAGAGCGGCAGAAAAACCGCCACCGCGGCGCCCGTGGCCCCCCATTCGATCGGTTCGGCATGTTGCAGGGGCAGCAGCAAGAAGCCCAGCCAGATCAGATACACCCAGGGGTTCACGGGCAATTCGGACGCGGCGAAGGGTGAGCGCATCCTCGTGTCCTAGCGTCGCGCGACCACGAACAGCCTGCCGGCGGCGGCGGCCCATAGAATGATTCCGGCGGCGACCGGCCCCACTCCACTGCTCGGTCCGGCAGCGGTCAGGAACGGATAGCTCACAGCCAGCGCCGTCAACGCCGCGCCGAGCACGACGTGAAGCTTGCTCCGAAACAGTTTCGCCAACGGGAAAAAATGCAGGGCCACGATCAGCATGATACCCGGCGTGATCCACTCAGCATGCTGCACCACGTTCAGCACCACGACCAGCGCGATGCAGGCGCCCCACTGCACCAGGTTGACGTTGCGGAAAACTCGAGCGCCATGCGCATCCAGAGAGCTGTCTTCGCGCCGCGCACGCCGCCAGCCGGCCAGAAACAATACCAACCCTGCGAACACCACGACCGACAACATCGCCCACGTGAGGCCGCAAAGGCTGTTGAGTCCCGAGGCCATCCACCAGGTGCTGAAGAAGGCGAGGAACATCACGCCGATGCCGCTGCTGCCGGGCCGGGCGCAATTCAATTCGGCAGATGCAATATCGAGTACTTGCTGGGACATGAGGAGCTCCTTGAAAAGAATGATTGAACGGTTTCATTCTCGGCAGAGCCGCGGTCGCGGCGTAGAGCCAAACGTCATGAGTTCGGGGTGACAAATGTCATGGCGTCAAGGATAGCTGCCGCCCTGCCGGATTGACTAATCCCGGCGCCCGCCCGGTATGATCGTGCATGCTGTTTTCCGAAACATTGGAATCCTTGCGCGCCTCGGATTCCGGATTGACCGCCGACATCGGCGAGGACTGGTCCCAGGGTCGCGCGACTTTTGGGGGCCTGGTTGCGGCCTTGGGGAACCAAGCCATGCGGCGCAAGGTACCCGTCGAACGCGCTTTGCGAGGGCTCAACGTGACCTTCGCCGGTCCGCTGATTCCCGGCGTCGTCGACATCGACGTGCAAATCCTGCGTGTGGGCAAGGCCGTGACGATAGCGCAGGCCAATCTCAGGAACGGAGACGCCGTGGCAGCGACCATTACCGGAATTTATGGCGCTCCGCGAGCGAGTTCCATTGTCATTCCGCATGCGCCGGCCGCGCTGGTCCGACCGGTCGCGGAGCTCAAGGAATCCGTGCCGTCGCCCGAGTCGGGCGGACCGATATTCTTGCAACACTTCAATTTGCGGTGGGCCGAGGGAGCCCGCCCCTACACATCGACGCCACTGAGTCGATCGAAGGGCTACATACGGCATCGGGATACGGCGGCTCTAAGCGAATCGCATGTGGTCGCTCTGATCGACATCATCCCCTCGCCGGTGTTGCAAATGCTCTCAAGACCGGCGCCGGCCAGTTCCCTGATCTGGACGCTGGAATTCTTGAACAACGACTATGGATTCGCCACTGACCAGTGGTGGCGCATCGATACCGAAGTAACCTCCGCGCTCGACGGTTACGCGAGCCAGTCAAGCCTCATCACGAATCCGGCGGGATCCCCCGCAGCCCTCAGCCGGCAACTGGTGGCCGTTTTTGGATAGCGTTTGTGAAGATGCTTTTCGGCAGCTTCACGTGGACGCCGAGATTGGGCTTGTCCACCAGCTGGGTGATCGCCACGTTGCCGGCCACGCTGATCAACTGGTAAGCCTGATGTGGGGTGAGATGTTTTTCGGCCACCAAAAAATCGATCATTCCTTGAATCGCGCTCTTGGTCGCCACGCTCAAGTCGGGATCCGTCGCCATGCTGATGTAGTCCGTTGGGGTTTCGGCACGCGGCCATTCCAACTTCATGTCTTTGCGCACGGTCAATTGCAGCCGGCCGCGCAGCGAGGTCTCGATGGCGGTCTGGTCCACTTCACCGTCGCCCTGGGCGGCGTGGCCGTCGCCGATCTCGAACAGCGCGCCGCGCGCGAAGACAGGAATATAGAGCGTGCTGCCCGCAACCAGCTCGCGATTGTCCAGGTTGCCGGCGTGCCTGCCGGGGGGATTGCTGCTGACACGGCCGAGCTGCGGCGCAGGCGCGACACCCATGCTGCCGTAAAAGGGTCTTAGCAGAATCACGATGCCGGGGAAAAATTCCGCCGTCATTGTCCTGGCATTCAGCGGCACGATCTTGGTCGGCACGTCACGATCGCAATTCTCGGGCAGGTAGCCGTTGCAGCCGTTGTATCCGTAGTCGAGCGGCAGATCGATGGAGAGTATTTTTACCTCCAGCACATCGCCGGGCTGTGCGCCCTCGACATACACCGGCCCGGTCAATATGTGACCGCCGGGCCCCTTGTGGTCGCCCGTGACCTGCGCCACCACCGCTTTGAGCGAGGCCTGGATCTTTTCGTCGGGTACGCCCGCTTTGGCGAGCCCGGCAGGCGTATTGGTCAGCAGCGTATCGACGTCGATGATATCTCCGGAATCGATGCGCAGCACCGGCGTGGCATCGGCCCAATAGTAGCCATAGGCCACCGTTTCGGGAGTCGCTTCGAGGCGATGGACTTTAGGCGAATGCGCGGCGGCCGTTGCAGACGCGGCAAGGATCAGTAGTACACCCGCAATCGACAGCGAAACCCGAGCAGTTTTCATGACCTTTAAATTAGCATAAGCCTCACGTCATGACGCCAAGGAGATCCAACAATGAACTTGTCGAGTGTGAGGAAGTGCGCCGGCGCACTCGTCCTGTTGGCGCCGCCGTGCGTGTTTGCCCAGTCGCCGCACATTCCCACGTTGGCTGAATCTTTGAGCCGCACCACACTGCGTGCCCCCGCGATTGCGCCTGATGGCAAATCCGTTGCTTACTTGAAGCGACAGACCGACTGGAAGGAAAATGACTTCGTGTGGCAGCTGATGCTCGCCGATGTCGCGAGCGGACGAAATATTCAACTGACGCGGGGTCGCAAATCCGCGGGTGCGGCGCAGTGGTCGCCGGACGGTCGTTGGTTGGCGTTTATCACCGAACGCGAGTCGGTGAACGTCGAGCCGCTTCCCGCGGAGGCTGAACAACCCGAAGCCGATGCCGACAAGCCGGCGTCCAAACAGATCTGGCTGATAGCGCCAGACGGCGGGGAGGCTTTGCCGCTCACACGATCGCCCAGCGATGTCAGCGACTTTCACTGGTCCCCCGATGGAAAGCGCGTGTTGTTCACGGCAGCCATGGTTCCGAGCAAATCGGCCAAGTCCCGCAAGGAAAAGTACAGCCTCTACGATGTGGCCGAAAAGGATTTCGATACGGCGCAACTCTGGTCGGTGGAGGTTAGCGCCAGCGTCGGCTCCGTGCCGCCCATGCGGGCGCAACGGTTGACTTCGGATCTGTCTCTCAGTGTGAAATCCTTTGTGGTTTCTCCGGATTCCACCAAGGTGGCCTTCAGCGCGACGCACAATCCGCAATTGGCTTTCCTCAAGGACGAGGACCTGTTTTTGTTGGATCTGACGGATGGAAAGCCGGGCAGGGTTACCCAGATCGTCGCGTTGCCGGGCCCTGATCGCTCGCCCCTGTTTTCACCGGACGGCAAGCAACTGGCGTTTGTCAGCAGTTTGGAGCAGCCGAATTTCTTTTATGCGAACTCGCACCTCGCTGTCGTGGATTTGCAGGCGGTGCTGGCCCACCCGGCACGGACCACTGCCGACGTTCGCGACCTGACGGTGAGCTTCGATGAGGATCCGCAGGCGCTCAACTGGGTGCCGAGCGGCCTTTATTTCGCCGCCACGCAAAAAATGGCAGACCATTTGTTCCGCATCGATCCTCGGTCGCTTGGGCTGCAGCGCGTCAGCAGCGACGATCAACTGATGCTGGATGAGGCATCCCTGACACCCGACGGCAAGTACGCGGCGCTCATCGCCGAAAGCCCTTCCACCCTGACCGAATTATATGTCTCGGCGACCGAAGCGTGGGCGCCGAGGAAACTGACGGATTTGACGGCGCAAGTCGCCGGTTGGCAATTGGGCAGCGTCGAGGTGGTGTCTTGGAAAAGCCGCGATGGAACGGCGATCGAAGGCGTGCTTCACAAGCCGGCGGATTACGATCCGAAACGCAAGTATCCACTGCTGGTCAAAATTCACGGCGGCCCTACCGGGGTTTCGCAGCCGCGCTTTCTGCCGAACGACTATGCCTATCCGGTGCAAGCGTTTCTCGCCAAGGGCGCTCTGGTGCTCGAGCCGAATTATCGCGGCAGCGCCGGATACGGCGCCAAGTTCCGGGCACTCAATGTGCGCAATTTGGGAGTCGGCGATATGTGGGACGTCATGAGCGGCATCGACTCCCTGATTGCCAAAGGCATCGTCGATCCGACTCGTCTGGCCGCGATGGGATGGTCGCAGGGCGGCTACATATCGGCCTTTCTGACGACGCACACCGACCGCTTCAAGGCCATTTCGGTGGGTGCCGGCATCAGCGATTGGACGACCTACTATGTGAGCACTGACATCACGCCATTCACGCCGCAGTACCTTCACGCCACGCCGTGGGACGATCCGCAGATTTACGCAAAGACCTCGCCGATCACCACGATCAAGCAAGCCAGAACGCCGACTCTGATCCAGCACGGTAGCGCGGATAAGCGCGTGCCCGTACCGGACGCCTTCGAGCTGTATCGCGGGCTTGTTGATCAGCACGTCGATGCACGGTTGATTCTGTACACGGGGTTCGGACATGGGATCGACAAGCCGAAATCGGGGCTCGCGCTGCTGCAGGCCAATCTGGATTGGTTCAACCACTATTTGTGGAACGAACCGATCCCGGCTGATTCGCCGTTGTATGGAAGCAGTGAACTGAAATCCGACGCCATCGACTAGGCGCCGGCATGCGCGGCCGCAATCCGCGCGAGACCGGCCTCGATGGAGCGGCGCACTTCATCGCTCAAGTCCCGCGGGTCTTTGCCCGCGGACGTGATCGGCGCGCCGATGACCACGCGCACGGTGCCAGGCTTTTTGAGAATGCCGCGGCGTACCCAGAAATCTGCGGCATTGTGCGACACCGGCACGACCAACTTGCCGGTCTCGGTAGCCAGTACGAAGCCGCTGATACCGAACTTGCGCGATTCGCCTGCCACGATGCGCGTGCCCTCGGGAAAAATGATGATCCACAATCCCGCGGCCAGCCGTTCCTTGCCCTGCTCGATGACTTGCTTCACAGCTCGATGGCCCGCGCCGCGATCGATGGAAATCGGCCGCAGCAACTTCAAGCCCCAGCCGATCAGCGGTATCCACAACAGTTCGCGCTTCAAAACCCAAACCTGTGGCGGGAACATCAAGAAATGCGCCACCGTCTCCCACGCGGAGGTGTGATTGCTCATCACGATGTGATTACCGGCGGGAATGTTTTCGCCGCCTTCGACTCTCCACTTCAGATCGCAGATGATGTCCAGCGCCCATAATACGCTCCGCGCCCAGTTACGCGCGATCGCAAATTGGATGCCATAGGGCAGCCAGAAGCACAGTGCCATGAAGCCGCCGAAAATCAGCGCCGACACCATCATGTACGCGGTGAATATCAGCGAGCGGATCAGCTGCATCGGCGTCAGCCCGGCAGGCGCGACAGATCGGCAACTCCACCGAGCAGCAGTTGCACGTCACGCAGGAGTGCCAAGCGATTGTTGCGGCGGGTCAGGTTCTCATCCATGACCATGACTCGATCAAAAAAATCATTGACCGGTGCCCGCAAACCCACGAGGGCATGAAGACTGTCGCTATAGCGGCGCTGTTGGGTGGCTTCGATGACCGGATCCCGCAGTTGCAAGAGCGCCGCGTGCAAGCCGCGTTCCGTCGCCTCGGTCAGTGCGTCGGCATCAACCGATTGCTCGCGGTTCACCTGCGTCTTTTTCAGGATGTTTGCAATTCGCTTGTTGATCGCGGCGAGTATCGGCGCATCCGGCAGCAACAGGAATGCCTTGAGAGCCGCCAATCGCAGGGTCACGTCGAGCGGTGAGGCAGGACGATTGGCAAAGATGGCATCCAACATTTCCATGCTGGTTCCGGGTTGTTCGAGCAGCATGCCGCGCAGCCTTTCGACGATGAAGTCGTACACTTCATCGACCACCGCAGTCCGCTGTATCGGCTGCAACTGGGCGGCGGTGCGCAACAATGCCGGCAAATCCAGGTCCAAGCCTGCTTCGATCAGTATGCGCAGCACGCCCAAGGCGGCACGCCGCAAGCCGAAGGGATCCTTGGTACCGCTGGGCCGCTGTTCGATGGCGAAAATGCCCACCAGCGTGTCGATTTTATCGGCGAGCGCCACGGCCTGTGCGGTGCGGGTGGCTGGAATGGCATCGCCGGCAAATCGCGGCCGGTAGTGCTCTTCAATGGCCAGCGCCAAGTCCGCGGATTCGCCCTGGGCCAAGGCGTAGTAACGCCCCATGACTCCTTGCAGCTCCGGAAATTCGCCCACCATGGCGGTCATCAGATCGGCCTTGGCCAGTTGCGCCGCGCGGGCCACGTCGGCGCCGGCGCCGATTTGATCGCCGATCGTGGCGGCCAGCGAAACCACGCGCGCGGTCTTGTCCGCGTAAGTACCCAGCTTGGCTTGGAAGGTCATGTCCTTCAGCCGGGCCGCGTAATCCTGCAGCTCAAGCTTGCGATCTTGATCCCAGAAAAATGCCGCGTCGCTCAAGCGCGGCCGCACCACGCGCTCATTGCCTTCGCGGACTTTAGCGGGGTCGCGGCTTTCGATGTTGCTGACGGTGATGAACCAGCCCGACAAGTGACCTTCCGCGGACAGCACGGGGAAATAGCGCTGGTGATCTTGCACGGTGGCGATGACCACCTCGCGCGGCAGACTCAAGAAACGCTGCTCGAATTGACCGGCAATCGGCACCGGCCACTCTACCAGCGCGGTCACCTCGTCAAGCAGCGCCTCATCCATCAACGCCCTGGCGTTGGTACCGGTTTCGGCCGCTGCCGCCGCGACCGCAGCGCGAATCAGCTCGCGCCGCCGGGCAAAGTCTGCGACCACTTTGGCCTTGAGCAACCTCCCGGCATATCCCTTCGCGGACTTCAGTGCGATGGGTTTGGGAAAATGAAAGCGATGGCCTTGCGTCACGCGGCCCGAGGCAAGCCCAAGCACCTCGATGGGCACGACCTCGGTGCCATAAAGAAGAACCACAGAGTGCACCGGACGCACGAACTCCGCGGTTCGCGCTCCCCAGCGCATGCGCTTCGGAACAGGCAGTGCGCTGATGGCTTGAGCGATGATGCCGCCGAGCAGCGCCGTGCTGGCTGAACCCTTCTCGGTGCCGCGAAATTGCAGCCAAGCGCCCTTGTCGGTTTTCAATGCTGTCAAAGCCTCGACCGTAACCTGGCAGCTTTTCGCAAAGGCCATGGCGGCGGCCGTGGGTTTGCCGTCGGCGTCAAAGGCATTGGCCAGAGGCGGTCCGCGGCGTTCGACGGCGCGGTCGGGTTGGTTTTCCGACAGCTTTTCGATCCAGACCGCCAGGCGCCGGGGCGTTGCATAGCTGTGGACCCGGCCGTGAGGAATACCCGCCGCATCGATGCCCTTGGTGATGCCCTCGCTCAAGGATTCGGACAGGCTGAGCAGGGCGCGCGGCGGCAGCTCTTCGCAGAGCAGCTCGAACAACAAATCCTTGGCGCTCATGGCACGTGCAGCGGCTGCTGCTCGGTCTTGATCAGCGGGTAACCCAGCGCTTCACGGCTCTCGCGATAGGAGTCGGCGACGCCGCGTGCCAGGGTACGCACGCGCAATATGTAGCGCTGGCGCTCGGTAACCGACACGGCACGACGCGCGTCGAGCAAGTTGAAAGTGTGGGAGGCCCGAACCATCTGCTCGTAGGCCGGGAGTACCAGTTTGTCTTGCAGGAGACTCTGGCAAGCCGTTTCATGCGCCTCGAATTGCGTCAGCAACACGGGGATATCGGCTTTCTCGAAATTATAGGTGGACTGCTCCACCTCGTTTTGATGGAACACGTCGCCGTACGTGATGGTGCCGAATGGGCCGTCGGTCCAGACGATGTCGTACATGCTTTCCTTGCCTTGGATGTGCATGCCCAGCCGCTCGAGGCCGTAAGTGATCTCGCCCATCACCGGCCGACAATCCTGTCCCCCGACCTGCTGGAAGTAGGTGAATTGCGAAACTTCCATGCCGTTGAGCCACACCTCCCAGCCCAGACCCCAGGCCCCCAGGGTGGGCGACTCCCAGTTGTCTTCGACGAAGCGGATGTCATGGGTCAACGGGTCAAAGCCCAAATGCCGCAATGAACCCAGGTACAACTCTTGGAAGTTATCCGGCGAGGGCTTGATGGCGACCTGGAATTGGTAATAGTGCTGCAAGCGAAAGGGATTGTTACCGTACCGCCCGTCGGTGGGTCTGCGGGACGGTTGCACGTAGGCGGCGCTCCAGGGCTCAGGACCCACGGCGCGCAGGAATGTGGCGGGATGGAACGTGCCTGCACCCATTTCCATGTCATAGGGCTGCAACACGATGCACCCCTGATTCGACCAGTACAGTTGCAGCGCAAAAATGAGTTCTTGAAAAGTTCGCGGGGAGCTTGGCGGATGCGACATCGTGCGCGAGTATAGCGATGCGTTTCGGACGTGTCCTCCCAGCACATGCACTCTATTGGCCCACTAATAGGCCCAGTTCGCATGACCGCACGGAAACAGTGCGTAATATTTTCCATTTTGATCTATTCTGGTGCGCATGTGACGCGCTTTGCGTGCAAGTGCTTGATCCGTAATGTGCACGCTAATGGCACATTAGCTGCATTGCTTCCTAGCCCCGACCCTGAAGGAGGTCGGCCATCGCCAATAATCCTAAAGGACGCAAATGACTCCCGCCGATGTTGTTAAATTAATCAAAGAAAAAGAAGCGAAATTCGTCGATCTTCGTTTTACTGACACAATTGGTAAGGAACAGCACGTCACCATCCCGACGCGCTTGGTCGATGAGGGTTTTTTCAAGGACGGCAAGATGTTCGATGGATCTTCCATCGCCGGTTGGAAGGGTATCAACGAGTCGGACATGATTCTGATGCCCGATCCCGCCACGGCGGTAATCGATCCTTTCTATGAAGAGACCACGCTGAATTTGCGTTGCGATGTGATCGAGCCGATGACCATGCAGGGCTACGAACGCGATCCGCGCTCATTGGCGAAACGCGCCGAGGCCTATCTGGCATCGTCCGGCATTGCCGACTCCGCCTTGTTCGGACCGGAAAATGAATTCTTTATATTCGACACAGTGACCTTCAGTTCGAGCATGAATGGCTGCTCCTACGAGGTCGACTCCTACGAGGGTGCCTGGAATTCCGGCAAGAGCTATGAAGACGGTAATAAAGGACACCGTCCCGGCATCAAGGGCGGCTATTTTCCTGTTCCGCCGGTGGATGCCCAGCAGGACATCCGCACCGCCATGTCGATGGCCTGCGAGGAGATGGGGTTGAAGTTCGAAGTGCACCACCACGAGGTGGCCACCGCCGGACAGGGCGAGATCAATGTCGCGGCCAATACGCTGACGAAGAAAGCCGACGAGGTGCAGATTCTCAAATATGCGCTGCAGAACGTCGCCAATGGCTACGGCAAGACGCTGACCTTCATGCCGAAACCCATCGTCGGCGACAACGGCAACGGCATGCATGTGCATCAATCGCTGCAAAAAGACGGCAAGGCGCTGTTTGCCGGCGACAAGTACGGCGGCCTTTCCGAGATCGCTCTGTTCTACATCGGCGGCATCATCAAACATGCGCGCGCACTCAATGCGTTCACCAATGCCAGCACCAACAGCTACAAGCGCCTGGTGCCTGGATTCGAAGCACCGGTCAAATTGGCATACTCGGCGCGCAATCGCTCCGCGTCCATCCGGATACCCTGGATTCCCAATCCGAAGGGCCGCCGCATCGAAGTGCGATTTCCCGATGCCACGGGCAATCCCTATTTCATGTTCGCTTCGATGCTGCTCGCCGGCCTGGACGGCATCAAGAACAAGATTCACCCGGGCGACGCCGCGGATAAGGACCTTTACGACTTGGAGCCCGAGGAAGACAAGAAGATTCCGACGGTTTGTCACTCGCTCGACATGGCGCTCGACTATCTCGACCGGGATCGCGAGTTCTTGAAGGTGGGTGGGGTGTTCACCGACGATTTGATCGACGCCTACATCGAATTGAAGATGAAGGAAGTGACGCGTCTGCGGATGACCACACATCCCATCGAAATCGAGATGTACTACAGCCTGTAGGTTATCCAGGGTGCGTTAAGGCCTTAGGTGACGGCGGTCACGCCGCCGTCACCTCGTTTTGTGGTCCGGAGACGTTAGGTCTATGCTTTGTATATATGCACCTGCGCAAGTCATGGGTTTTGGTAGGTCTCCTGGCTGCTGTCGCAGCGACTGCGTCTGCCCTGCAAGCCGCTGTGATCTACAAGTGGACCGACCAGGATGGCGTGGTGCACTACTCGGATCAGGCGGTTCCCGGCGCCGAAAAAGTCGGCACCACCACGCCCATCAATCGTGCAGCGGCCGTGGGTGCGTCCGGCCAGACAACGCCGGGCTCGGCAGCCCCGAAACCGACCGGCCCGGTACAGCTGACCATCACGTCGCCCTCGAACGAACAGGTTTTTTTCAACGACGAGGTGGCGAGCGTTCATTTGGACGTGCAGCCTCCGCTCAAGGTCACCCAGGCCATCACGTGGCATCTGAACGGCAAGATCCTGGATCAGCCGCCGAACGCGGTGTCTTTTACGCTGCAGGGCCTGGATCGCGGTGCTTACGTACTGGCCGCGACCGTGGTGGATCAGGACACGGGCGATGCACAGACCAGTCCGCAGGTGACCTTCTACTTCAGGCAGCCCTCGGGACTGTCGCCGCAGCACAAGTAGCGCCGCGATACTTTGAAATCATGGGCGCTCGGTTTGTCCGCTGAGCTGCAAATTCTCCCATTGCGCATCGACGGCACCGAGCTGCTCGACGCGATGGTCACCAGTGTGTTTTTGCTGGATTCGCAGCTGCAGGTGAACTACCTGAATGCCGCCGCTCAGACACTGATCGGTGCGGGTACCAAGCAGGCCGTGGGACGGCGTATCACGGATCTGACGCGCGGCGCCGAAACCTTGATGCCATTGTTCGATCGTGCCCAGAAAGGCGGCGAGGGGGTGGTGCAGCGAGAGCTGGCATGGCCCGCGCCGGGCGGCGTCGACCGCATTCTTGACTGCGCCGTGACCCAGATCATTTTCGGCCAGGAGAGTCCGCGATTGCTGCTCGAAATCGAAGACATCACGCAGCATCGGCGGTTGACGCGCGAGAACGCGCTGTTGGCGCAGCTGGGCGGCAGCCGGCTGATGGTTCGGCAGCTGGCGCACGAAATCAAGAATCCGCTGGGCGGATTGCGCGGCGCGGCGCAATTGCTGGAGCGCGAATTGTTGGATCCGGCGTTGCGCGAGTACACGCGCGTCATCATCAGCGAAGCGGACCGCCTCACCCATCTGCTGGATTCCATGCTGGGTCCGGGCCGCCCGCCCGCCAAGCAACTCATCAACGTGCACGAACTGCTGGAGCGTGTGTATCACCTGCTGCGCAGTGAAGCGTCCGAGGGCGTGGTGATCGATCGCGATTACGATCCCAGCCTGCCGGCGCTGACCGTCGATCCGAATCACATCATTCAAGCCATGCTGAATCTCGGTCGCAATGCCATTCAGGCG
>Ga0116227_10004133_pt1 | contig 31686 bp, 8 predicted proteins | sample S1TSphgellanicum_FD_89693 | JGI IMG/M metagenome (GOLD analysis project Ga0116227, IMG submission 89693) | Host-associated microbial communities from peat moss isolated from Minnesota, USA - S1T2_Fb - Sphagnum magellanicum MG | ecosystem: Host-associated > Plants > Peat moss > Unclassified... | reverse complement strand
TGGTCCAAGCACATTAATAAGAGTCAATGGTGTTCCTTTAGGTGATTGCTTAATTTGAAATACTTTTGAAATATTCTGAAATCTTAGATAAGGGATGTAACAATGGGGCTTCGGATCAATTTCCACTAGTTCTGTGGAGTGGACTGCTCCAGGTACAAATCCTACAGAAGGAATTCAATGAAGCTGAATCTTTAACACATATCTACAAGGCTCTGAGCAAGACAAGAATATGTATGCATTTTTTCATGGGCAGGAACATGTTGATGATGATGATGGAGGACCTTAAACAACCACCCTTACAAACTTTGTGGGTGTCCTTGTGCAGGTGATTTGCCCCGGGGGTCCAGGATGAAAATGTTTGTTTTTTCATGTCCTGCTCCTCGCAGGCCTATGATCACATACCTTAAGGGTCAACAATCAAAACAGCAGCCTAGTTCTGTCCACTTTTGGTTAGGCTTTTAGTTTATCTGTAGTTACTTTTTTTTCTGCCATAAGTTCAATGCCATGGCTGGACGCAAGACTAGCCGAAGACACTTGCAACATTAGTAGGGGGCATTTAGAGTCCTGGGATGATGATGACTAAGGGCCACAGGCATATCCCTTAGACTGCGGAAACAAAATATCACTCACAATGACAATTTGTTATCTCAAGGTCAAATGTGATACTGAGGCCAAGGCCAATGAAGCGGTCACTCCTGGAGCTGTCGCACATGGGTTGCTTGCTCATGTTTTCACTTTTATCACAGACCAGCAAAGTGATTGTCTCCTTTTAGAACCTTCATTTCAACAGTCAGCATTTTTCTTGAACACAGCAAAGTCAAAAGACTTTCTAACCAGCTTTACCCATGTGTTGATATGCAGAATCCATGGATTGCTTGGAGATTCGCATCCCACAGTCCCTACAATTGGGGAGGGGGTGGAAGATAATCCTTGTTTTGTCATTGCTTGCACTATTTTCCCAGGTTTTTTTTTTTTTTTCATTTTACTCAACTGCTTTTTTTCGCAGCAAATATTTTTTTCTAGATTTTACATTTCAGCGACATTATCTCATCTGGATTCTTGCAATACGTCTATTTTCTGAAGACTCCCATTTTACAATATAACATATCTGCCCTTTTCACCGTACCCATCTTTTTATTGGATACCTTTCCAATAAAAAGTTGCTGTCCCCTTTTGAATTGTCCTGTCATCACCCACTTGGGCAATTTCGCTCAATATCTACCACTTGGGATATGTCATATGGACCACTGTACTAGTATTTTCTAAGGGGCCACAAGAAAGATGTGTTGGGCCTTGGCTGTTTATTGTAAATTTAAACCCTTCTTGTACGGTTGGAAACTTTGTCCCCACCCACCTCCCTGGGCCAGAGGAGTGGGAGCACCTATGCTGATATGTTCAGCTCATTGATTGAAGCCTCTTAAAGGTAATAATTAACCCAGTACCTGTTAAATTTGGACTCAGAGACACTGAAGGGCTGAAAAAACTAGTCCATAACTTAACATAAGTAAAATATTACCTTATTGGTTCTGTAAGGATGGGATATTCATAACGTTTAGAAGCAACCCTGAACAATATTCAGCGTTTAGTCTTCACCATGGGATCAGTTTAGCTGAAGGTCCAGCAATGAACTTACACATATCAAACTCTCCAAATGGATGAAATTGAAAACATGGAAAATCTTTATTGTATGGATAAACTTGATGACATGGATAGAACTCCTTACACAAATGAAAAATTGATCACATGAAATCATAGGGATGAAATGAGAACATTTGGATAAAAATGATGAATTTCATAAAACTTGACATTGAATGTGGATGAAACCAATGAAAATGGCTGAATGCTATGTGACAAATGAAATCAATGATATGGATGAGACAAAACCCTGTGAATGAACTAGAATGAAAATGTTAGTAAACACATCAATGGAATTGGCTCCAATATGATTCAACCTCATCACATGGACTGAAGTTGACAACATAGATGACAAAAATGAAATGCCAAGGACCACAACAACAAGGTCAAAAATCAAAATATACACATGGTAATGGCATGCAAGTGAGCGCAAACTAGTGTTGAATCAGTATATATAGATTGAAACCTCAATATATAGTAATACTATATGAGTATTGGTATTGAGGAACATAATAGTTGGCAATGAATTTTCACCTATGTACCTAGATTATATTCAGATACCAAGGTGGGTTTGAAATGTTCAAACGAAAGACTAATATTGGAGTTGGGTTTTGTGATATTGCAAGCGATACCAATACTCAAGCGTGCAAACACTGATGTTACTATGTGAGAATACTTCACACACATTAGGTTTGCCCATGCTTCACTATGGTTCCTTCAAACAACTTTACTGCTCATAAATTGAAAAATTGTAAATAAACAAAACATCAAGAAATTTTGACAATTGGCTTGATTAGAATGTCGTTGGTAAAGTTGTAGCAGTGATAGCTAACTCACTCGCTCACTTTGCACCTCATAGTAGTTTCCAATTACTATGGATTCCTTTTCCACACAACGCCTCATCCTCTTAGAGGTGTCTACAAGACTACCGTGCAGGTGTAGGTACCACAGTTGGCTTTTGATGAAATTCACCGCAATTTGTGTGTGATGTTGTACATTGCTTTACATGATCAAATAATTTGTTGATTTTTCATGTCATACAAGTGAGTTAGCAAAGTTTTATTGTGGACATTACTAGTTCTCAGTTGAACTAGTATCAGTCATATCAGTCATTCTATAACAAGCTCAATATCACTGCACAACAGGTTAGACTGGTTCCAGTAGCAGGCTGGTGGCACCATAAGGAGGCTAATATTACAAGCTCAATATCACAGCAACCGGTTCCAGCTCTGGTTGCACCAGAAGCAGGCTCATAGCACAAGCTCAATATCAGTACAACAGGTTCTGGTTCTAGTAGGAGGCCTGTTGCAGCAGAAGGAGCCTGCAAGCAGTTCCAGTTCCAGTAGGAGGCCAGTTGCACCATAAGCTGGAGGCAGGTTCCCATTCCAGTACAGGAGGTTGGTTGCACCTGAAGGAGGCAGATAGCACACTGGTTGGTTCACGTTCTAGCAGGAAGCTATTGATGCTATAGGTGCTCGCCACCATGTTTGTAGCTGGAAGTTTTTTCGTTTGCTGCTATTGTTGCAAGTATGGAAAAGACATGAGTTCTTGTGCTTCTTCTACATGTTCATGAGTTGGACCCAGGTTATTTCTAACTCAGAAGTTCAGAACTTAATATTATATAAATTCCTGTGGAAAGATGATCTTCACCTTGCTATTTTCACCTCCTTTCAATAATGAATTTGACTTGCAAAACTTCATAAGACAAGTGAAGAAGCTATTTGTAATATGATGTATCTAGGCGATTTCAGTTGAAGCTCTGGTCCTGATAGACAGCAGAACTCTCTGGCAATGCACTCAGTTCCGTGCAAGGACGAGTTCGACCGACTCTGGAGTCTCAGTCGAGAGGTTTTCCAAAAACAGCACCTTAGATGATGCGACAGAAATTCTGAAATTTAGCGTGTTGTTCGAGAATTCGTGGCTATCGTTCATCAGCTCCTCTGCTGCATGTTCAACACCATCATGTCCTCCGGACTAATCTCTAGATATGTTGTAAAAGTACTGCGGCTGCATGTTTGAACACAGTCTAAGCGTTAGGCTCGCGATCATGTCGCTTTCCAAAAATGATAGAATGAGATCAAGTGTTATCTGGCTGCATGTTTAATCATCATAAAAAGAATTAACTTCTACACAGATTCACAAACGATTTAGTTTAGGATCTTCACCTTCCTGCTCTTTCGAAACTTAGTCGAGACTCGAGGCTGCTCACACAGCAGTGAGCACTACCAATCATCGAACATAAGTGAGGTGAGGGTTGTGCCTGAGTGTGATGGAAACCTCATTAGCTGCAACTACTCAGTCTCTTCATCGCTTGAAATCCCCGGCTGGTGCGCTGCACACACTAGATCTATACAACCAGATTAACTAGGAAGTTCTAGCTGCCTCGGCTACTGAAGCTTCTCACCACCACTCTAACTATACAGCAGAAGTCTATGTGCTCATGATCCTGCAGGTTACAGTGCTGCAAAGTCATTTGGAAGTTTTTCACAGTGAGGGTAGTACCAGGTCTGGGCCATCACAGAAAATTGTCAAATCAGAAACAACTGGAAAACTGAGTTTGAATGCACTTACCTAAATGAAGATGATTTCTCATGTTATTACTTGGAGGACAAGTCGATAGATGATTTGTAAGAACAATTTCAAGAATTCACATGTTTTGACACTTATTTAGTATACATGAAGCCTATGTCCGAATCATTTTTAATATTAAATTTTTTTTCATTTCATTCAAACCAAAAATAAATAAAAATTCTTTCCATAAAAAATGTGAATTTGTTTTATGAAATTTTGAATGTTTCAGACATAGACTCCATGCAATACTAAATAAAAAGATCAAAACTTGAAAATTCTTGAAACAAAGAAAGCACTCCTTATTTTTTAACTTCAGCTTTAAAAATTTTAAGACCTAAGCTAATTAAAGAGAATTCTACAAGTGAAAAGTTGTTGATCCTGAATCAGATTGCTAACTAAATAAGAACAAGGAGACCACCTTGAAGACATTTATAGTGCAACACTCGCACAAAGTACTTAGAAATTTCTGATCGCAAACCCCATGACTTCCCAGCCTAATTCCCAAGGTGAAACCCAACAAACTGCACAGCCCACGCTAATCTGAACACAGTATTGAAGCCTGGATATTTCAACATCTGGAAAAACACTTACAACAGCAACTGGATGACGTAGCAGCTTCTATCTTCAGACCTGCAACTCAACGGCAACTCCATGCTACTGTCGAAACAACATAGTCTCATCACTACCAGCAATTGACCTAGAGTACTCTGCACTCGGTCACTCAGAGACTTGGCATCTCTCTCTCTCTCTCTAGATGCGACTTCAATAAGGTAACACCTGTAGATAATAAATCACAATTACAAAACGCAATATGCACGAGTCGCACTGTCAGCCGCTCTCGATGCGACTTGGCTCGTCACTCTTTGCAACGCTCCAAGGCATGAGACCGACAGGCATGAGGCCGTAAGCGAAGAAGAAGTGCTCGGGGCCGTGAGGCGCGCGAGAGAGAGAGAGAGAAAGGAGATGGCACTGAAGAGGCAGTGAGCGGCCAAGATATGTGGGCGAGGCAGGGATGCGCACATGGTGGGGCAGGGCAGCCGGATGGCTAAACGCCAAGAGTTGCCCATTTTGTGTTTGGCCCATGTTCGTCCCACCCTGCCCAAAATGGTAACGCCAACAGTACCCTAACGAAGCCCAGGCTTGTCCTTCCACCCCTAAATGGAAAGCCTGCAGATATGGTCTGTCCATTCCTTTGGCATTGTTGTGTTGGGGTGTTGTAACTAGGAAACTTCAATTCAATTGGTCAAGAAAAGAAGGGAACCTGATCCCAACCGACTAAACAGATTGGATTTACTTTTTTTCCCAAATTCTTCCACCACACATGTTTGTCATGACTCAATATTTGCAACTGCAAAAAATCATTGGTTCATCTGCTGAACCTTCCACTTTAGGAAAATTCACTATGTTAGTCTTTCTGTGGTTGTTGCAAACGTGGTATATGTATGAGGTAAGAAGTTACATATTGGGTGCGGGCGACGCTTACTTTGGTCCCATCCACAACCATAGGAAGCCACTTATAGCAACTGCATTCCCCTTTGAGAAATCCAGCCCCCTACTACTGATTTTTTTCCTTAGATGGCCAATTGTTAGTTGTCTCCACAGCTGGTAGGTTTCGATTTTCGACACAATTTGTGCGCATCGTGGGAAACCGGAGGTGTTGACAAATGGCGTACTCATGGATGAAGGAAGAGGGGAGACCATTATTTCTGAAACATGGGGATTATGCATTCATCACTTATGAGCCCAGGGCATGTGCAAGAGACTCACTCTATGTTTATTTTTCAGTTCTTATGTGCACAAGTAAATTACATCAATGTTACCCTTTTTGGGTGGAGATGGGGAGATAATTAACCCTCAATGTTAGAGGTGGTAAACATTAGTAGAGTTACGGATAGGTGGGTGGAGGCCCACAAGTTATGAACTATAAACTTTCTGGTTTAGATGGGGGAACTGCCTTCCAGTCATGAATGCTGCCCTGGTAAAGAAAAATAAATTGTTGGCATCTAGAGCCATTTCCCGAACACCAACAGGGAACAAGGAGCACAAAAGAATGTGGCCTAGACTGATGGCTGAATATATACACTAGGTTGCAAGTTTGTTTTCTTTTTTCTTTTTTGGGGTTTTGTTTCATACCAAGTACATAGCCCTAGAATTTGTGTTATTAGGTCACTTTTTCCTGAAATCTGCCATATGCGTTTCAGAAGTAAGGGCCAGCTTAACCTATTTTTTCTAAACTTGTGGTGTATATTTTATAGCCTGATTGTAGGGTGATCATTTGCTATGTTGAGGGGTGTACTTACACCGTTACTCTCATTTGAGTGGGTAACATTTTATCACACATTACAAAAAAATACAAACTACACCACTCACTTGACAAACAAGAGCCACCCCCCTGATATCTCATATGACGATCCATATCTCATATGATCTTAGCATGGTTATCTGGTACGAATCTTGGAACACAAGCAACTACTAAAATATATGATCAAAGTTGCACATCAACACTTTAGGCCCCGCAAATAAACAGTTGTGAGGACAAAACAAGTTCTATTACCATGACCGAATTTCAGTACCAACATCAAATTGTCTACTCCTTCACACAATTTGCTGGCAGGTTTCACCCCGTTATGCCAGCAAGTTGATAATAACATAAGCATGGGGCCTGACAACTTTCTACTTTCTACCCACAAATTAGTTAGAGTACATTTAGTGCGCCAACCACAACACTGGCACCACACCTTCAGAGTTCAAAAGGTCACACATCAATGTTGCTGTGTGTTTCTGTTGCCCTAAGCACTATGCTGGAGTGGTAATAGGGTGAATGAACAGAAACCGTTCATGAAATGTATACAAACTAATGAAAGTTGTACAGGGTATGGATGTATTAGCCACAACCTTGCCGCCTTATTTTCAATTAGTTCTTTGGCCAAGACTCCCCCAGACCTGTGCATGTATATCACGCAAGCATTTCCCATTCTTTTGCATTATGACATTCATTTGTGTAAAGCTTGTCTACTTGTCTACTCTTTACAATGACAATGTCCAAAACAATAATTTTAAACCACCCCTGAACATCTTTTTCCTTAGCATTTCCCATTCTTTTGCATTATGACATTAATTTGTGTAAAGCTTGTCTACTTGTCTACTCTTTACAATGACAAGGTCATCATGGTTGGCCAATCAGAAGCAGTCAGCGCTTCTAGTGGGAGTTGTTGACACCATTGCATAATGTGGAAATTTTCAATTTTGTATCCATTTGCACACTATTTCAAGGATGTATTTCATCCAAAGTGCAGCATACAGACCACTTTACTGCTGCCAGTGAACCTAGTCTTAGGCCTGTTTAGCTTTCAGAGTAAAACCAAAGCTGCCCTTCCAATGAAACAAGTTGGTACTATGCTTGACAACCATCTACAAAGAGTAACCAAATTTGAGCTTTCCAATATGACACAATTACTGGCTGTGCTCAGAATTAGTTCTCCACTTTGAAAGGCAACACCCCTAGGTCAATGCACCAATGATTGTTGTATGTGGGATGATCCAAAGGCCAATGGAATTGTTGGAATGAAAAAGCAACCTACCACAGCTAGATCAGCAGAATGCAATGTTCAATCACTTATTAACCAGTGTATTAATATAATGCCACATCAAATGAAGGGATTGAGAATTGGAAATAAAACATTTGCCTTCTCATTCCAAACATGTGAAAAATCACTTATTAACCAATGTATTGATATAATGTCACATCAAATGAAGGGAATTGAGAGTGGAAATAAAACGTTTGTCTTCTTATTCCAAACATATGAAAAAGTATTAAGAATGAAGCAATAAAGTGTGCTTAATGTCATATATATGATTTTTATCATATTGGTTTTTTTTTTTTTTGGTCCTTGCTTTGCATTAAATTATATATATAGTTTTAATTTTGAATCAATTATTTCTCAAATTTTCTTGTATTGTATGTTTGCGATTACAAATTAGCAAGGCATTAAATATTGATGAAATTTCTCAGTTTGCTATGAGCCGGTTGAGAAGGAAATATCATTTCAATGGGTGTAGTCACAAAAACAAGAGCCACAATAGGTGTAATGCTTGTTTATTTTTTCACATTTAAAAATGGCGATTTAATTTGTTGTTGAAAGTATAAGATTTTTTCATATTGTAAGATTCTTAATAACATTGAAACATGTGAATTCTCGAATATGAATAACTCTGTTAGGTATTCTACATCTTCCAATTTGAAAAATATTCAATGAATAAAAAGTTCTCAAAATCACTCATTAAGCACTATAATGGTTGTTTTTAAACATAAAAATGACTTGCAAATGGGGTTCAAAATTTTGAAAATGAAATATTTCTTGAAATGTTTTGCATAAAAATTAACATAATAATATAAAGAAAATTTTCAACATTTGAAAAAAAATTATTCAAAACTTTTGTGAAAATATTTTTAAAAATATTCTTTCAAAAGTAATCCTTTAAGCAAACAAATGTGGTTCGTGTTATCTTATTTGCACCCCAATGTGAATGTGTGGAAAAGGGATTCACCTTTTGCAAAATGCATAGTATGTGAATCTTTGAAAAACCTAATATCCAAAGTTGGAAAAAACAGTGTTAATGCTAAGGATCAATCAATTCATTTGATCAATTGTCAATTAACCTAATTGGAATTATTGTTCACTAGCATAGGGATGAAATGTTAGCTCAATAAGGTGCAAATGGGATAACACAAGCCACACCCACCTAGTTTTTGACTACTTTTGTGACTATTTTTTGGGAAATTCTTAGAATATTTTTGAAATATTCTTGAAAAATCTTTCAAATTTTAAAAAATTTCTTCATACTATTTTATTAAGGTTTATGTTAAAATTTTGGCCAAAAATTTTCATTTTCAAAAAAATTCAAATCCATTTACAAGTCTTTTTATTACTTAAAAACAAATGTTACAATGTTTAATAAGTGTTTTTGTTAATTTTTTATTCATTGGATTAATTTCAAATTAATTCACATGTTCCCATGATATATTAAAAATACAACTATATGAACAAATCTTACAATTTCAACATCAAATTAAATTACGACTTTAAAAAAATGAAAAAACCAAGCAAGTGTTACACTTGCTATGGTACATTAATTGCAAAATAAATTTTTCGAACAATTAATGCAAGGGGATTTTTGATGTGTGAAGGCATTGAAAGCACTTTAAGAATTTGTTGGTGCAAAACCATTGTTTAAAAAGTTGTTGCTCCAAATGGACAACTATGTGAAAGATAATAAAAATTAACGCTTATTTATGTTTTTATCATTATTAACAACCAAGGAGGTGTTTGAAAAGATGTAGTTGGGTTTTTTTTATTGTCAGTCATATGGATGAAAACATTAATGGAAGTTATGGCTATTTGTCAACAATTTTGAAAAAAATATCTATGTGTTGGTAGACTTAATGAAGCTTTTATGGCATTATAAAAATGGCCCTTCATCGCCAAACTAATACAAGAAATTCTTGATTTTAAATCTTGGGTTCAAGGTTATTTGAAGGATGGCCTTGAACAATTAATTGAAAATATAAATATGCATCTTTTTTCAATTTTTTCTGGATTTTTCTAGGTGGCTAGTGATGTGTGTCGTTGACTAATTCAATGTGGAGTCCCAAAGATGGCCTTGTAATTCAATTACGGAAGTTTAATAATCAAGGTCACCCCAAGCTACCAAGTGGAGTTCCAAAGCTTGTTCCATTTTGCCATATTTGGAATAATAATGTTTCAAAGTCAATAGAAAACAAAAATTTCATCAATAGTTTTATCTCACAATATTTGGTTTCTCTTCTTCCAAGATTATTGGGCAACCAAGTTTCCTTGGCCAAAATTTATTCTAGGGGGAAGATTGTTTGGTCTCCTAAATCAAATGCATGATTTGATTTATTATTGAAAGGAAGGACAAATTGTTATCACTAAAGATAGATATTTTGTAAAAGTTCATTGATAGGAAAAAATACATTATTACTTTTTCCAAAGTGTTATTGGGGACTGATATCATAACAAGGATTCTTCACATACAAAAAATGAAAGGATATATATATGTTGGCAAACACATTGAATTTGTCTCAAGTTTGATTTGACAATGTGGTGTTTCTCTTGGATTTAAAACCAAATAGTTTAGCTTGCCACAATTTTTCACATTCTAAGCCACAATTGCCTTATGTTTGAATTCAAAGCAATTAGTTGAGGAGTTGTTTTGCATTTTGAAGATTAAAAAAAATCCTAGAAAAAATTGGATGGATAATAATGGGTGGGGAATGGTTAAAGCAATGCATGATATCATCCTTAATAACAAAAGAGGTTTTGTGCACGAGTTGTTAATTGTTTTGTGAATGTAGATGAGCTCACTATAATGGACAACCAACAATGGATTCGTGTTAATATTTATGCCATGAAAGATTAGCATCATATTCCAATTTTACTAATATTGGAACGTATGAAAGTGTGCAAATGCAAATAATATCATTGCCAACCTCTTGAAGTGCATGGTTAAATATTGAGGAGTTCTTAATGAGGAGTTTGGTTCAAGGTGGGTGTGACTTGGTTGTGACTTGGTTGTGATGGAGATTTTATGTTCCAAGGACATCACACTTTTGTAATTTCACAACTAAAATTTAAGTTTGTTCCTTTTCTTATTAACGAGAACATGACACATTGACCTAAAATGGCAATTGTTGTGTTGTCCAAACAACGTTTACTATGGATTAAATTGAATGCATGTCGCATTTAATCTTTATTCATTTTTTGTTCAAAACCCAAATTTTTTTAAAAAGTTTATTAAACTTGTTTTAAAGTTTTAAGGCCCTTAAAATTATTAACGAATGTGAAAATCCCCAAAATGTTTTAAATGAAAAAGAGTGAAAATCCTTTAAGGTGTACCACACAGGACAAAAAGGGCCTAGTCCTTACTACAATCCTTTTTTTACCATAAAAAATAATGAATCAAAAGTTGTCAAAATTTTCAAAAGGACTATATTTTATACCATCACAATTCTAAATTCCATCATAATCATCTGTAAATGTGTCTTTACATAGTAAAAAAAAACTAAGTAAAAAAAAACATAAAAGGGTGACATTGTGACAAGATTTTGGTACACCTTAAAAAATTTGCACCCAAAAGGATGTACAATCCAACTATAAAACCTAATCGGTACAAGACCCATATATAGAGGACTTGGTTTTACCATGTTTGAAAAATGGCTTCCATGTTTTGGTTGGGGCTTATATGAAGATGATCATGCCAACTTCAAAGTCTAATCCACATGTGTTTCCATGAACTTTCCAAAAATATGTAACTAAACATATTTATACAATGATTATTCTTTAAATAAATCAAAACTGTCCATTTCAACAAAAGTATACATCTCAAGTTTCTTTTTTAAATATTTGAAACCTTCAATGATACATTATACATTAAGTTATCAAACATAACTTTCTTCAACATCATTATAAAATTTGATATAATAATTAAATTTCACCATATATACAAGTAATCTCACATAACACATGTCCAATCTTCATGAAAATGCAACCTTGCTTTCTTTTGCATTACAAAAAACATTTTGTCTTTGATGAAGTTCAAAATTCTATAGTGTTAATTAATGGTCAAAAGCACATTCAAATATGAAAAAATAGATTATTATGGATAACCAAATTAAAACATATATTCAATTTATTTTCAATATTAAGCCTTCATAACCATCAATATATGACCCTAAGAAATTTAGAATTTTAACAATTTAGTTTTACATAGGATAAAGGACATTCAAAGTTTTAGCCCCCAATCAACATTAAACTATCCATTGTTTTGTATTCATTAAATGACTAATGAAACATCTTGGAATTGCACAAAAATCATTGAAATGCAAATTATCAAGTAAAAAAACATTATACAATTGAAATTTTGTAATTTTAATGCTTAGAACTCATTAATGTTTTTCAAAGTTGTGGGGGATTTCATTGCATTCAACATAGTCCTTGCATTATGCCAAAACATGGTAAATACGACTACATAAGGGACTAGTACCATAATCGTACACCACATGTATGATTGGCCATGATTACATTATTGTTAGTCCATATGTCCACATTATATTTACCATTACTCGCAAAATGTCATAGTTGTAAATGCCATTTGCAATTATGTCCTTCATGACTATATTCATATTTACCACAATCGTGGAAGACATTTCCAATAGCCAAGATTTAATGTTAAAATATAATTATAATTTTTTTTATTAATGTCTTGTTGCCAAATGGCAACCTAGGATGAATTCAAGATTTTGTTAACGATTTATGAATTGACACCTAGCAATGTAAATTTACTTATTTTTGGCCCAATTGTATGATGTCATGTGGAAATTAACTCACAGTCAAATAAAACAACTTGGGACCTACCCTAGGTGGCCTAAATTATGCACCTTAAACTAGGCGACCTAACCTAGCCTACATGCCCAACCTTAAAAAGCCTATGTTAGGTGATTTAACTTAGGTTTAAAATGACCTAAGGCTAACCTAACCCACCTCCCAGGATTCAACTACTTAATATATAGGATGAAAATAAAAATTTAAACCCTTTTCCTCCATTTTGAGGGTAAGTTTTTTAACCATTGCATTACCACATTTAATTTGTGGTAAACATGGTTATCACAAAGATATAAAAAATAAAGTGTTTTAACCTAGGCAAATCCAAGTCACCCTAAGTTGATGCAAGCCTAGTGATGACATTCTTCATTTTGCAAAATAAAATTCTTTAAAATTCTTCATTTAGCACCTTGTCATAACATTCTTCGGGTGTGAATTTTAACAAATTTTGACGAATTTTAACGAATTTTGACGAATTTTGACGAATTTTAACAAATTTTGACGAATTTTAACAAATTTTATGGAGATCTTTGGGCTTCCATAACATTCCCGCACCAAGAATGTCATAACTATGGATGCAAGGTTGTCAAAATTGATGTGATGTTCCAATTTTCCATTACTCGTCACGTTGGTGTCAATTCGAAAACATTAGTTTTTTTGTCAATCCCAACGTAAAGGTCAATCTTGACGCAATAAAAAGATTTGCACCCATTTTTACTGCTATTGGTTAACTTAGATTTAATGACCACATATTCAATAACATCCTAATTGACATGCATCAAAATCATTTACCATGTATGGAAAATATCAACAAACTATATTTCTTTCAACATGTCACCCCCTATCTAAATTGCAACAAAAAATGGAGAAATTTGGTCACAATTTGGAGAGGTCACCCCCTATCCAACTAATGACCAAAAATGGAGAACTTCAATTGAAGCTACATAGGTCATCCCTACCTTGTCCAACTAACGATCAAAAATTGAAACCTTCTTTCGCAAGTTAGACAAGCCACCTCTGTCCAGCCTTTAACTGAAACTCAACCTACGACCGAAAATCGAAACCTTCTTTCACAAGTTAAACAAGCCACCTCTGTCTAGCTTGCAACTGAAACTCAGCCTATGACCGAAACTAGAGAAATTTAGTTACAAACTAAATAGGGAACGAATCTAACAAGCCCTGAAACTAGAAAAGTTCGATTGTAGGCTAGATAGGTCAATTGTCCAACCTGCAACAAAAAATGAAAATGTTTGGTCGTAAGCTAGACAGGGGATTGGTCTAGCAAGTGACTAAAACTAAAGAAGTCCAACAATTGACCAAAACTAGAAAAGTTAGGTCGCAAATGTTTCAAGGGATTGATCCAACAAGCAACCGAAACTAGAAAGTTCAGTCATAGGTTGGACATGTCCCCTATCCAAATTGCAACCAAATTTTTCATGTTTCCTTGTCTAGCTTGTGACCACAAATGGAAAAATTTAGTCACAAGTTGGACATGTCAGCCATCTATCCAACTTGCAATTGAATATGGAAAACTTTAGTCCCAAGCTCAGCATGTCCATTGTCTAGGTTGCGATCAAAATCTGAAAACTTTGGTTGCATTTTCAACAGGTCACCCCCCTGTCCAGCCTATGACAGAATATGGAGAAGTTTGGTTGCAAGCTAGACAGGTCACTTGCCTCTAACTTGGGACCCAACCTATCTACTTTCAATTGCATGATACATGGTGGCACTTGTAGCTTGCAGCCGAAATTGGATAAGTTTTATCGTAATATGTCCATTTTCGATTGTATTCAATCACAAGACCTAAACCTAATAGCGTTGTTTTCTTTTACCAACAGGGTAGTCAAAATTGACATGTGTGCCAATTCTCTTCAAAGAGAAAAATGGAAGGAAAAGAATGTGGAACCTTTATAAAAGGTGTCATTCCCACCCACTAGCTTCACTTTCTTCTTGAATGTGTGAGGAATGTGGTTGTGTGAGCAATCCATGCCTTACACTTGGAAGAAAGTGGTGGAGTCTTTGAGGCTAATGAAGTTTAGATTCTTCAATTGTTTGACAATTACTGTTAGATTTCATCAATTCGGCCTCTTTGATATTCACTGTACCACTCCCAATAACCATTCTAATTTACATTATTATTTATAAGTACTTAAAATCAACTACAAGTAATAAACCTTTCCACTTAGGCCTTTAAAGCTAATAGTGAAGACTATTGTAATTATGATCTATATAGCAAATAGATTTTAGGGATAGGATGGCAAACTTGGGGTATGAAGGGACTAACCCAACATCACCAACGGTTGGGCTAGGGCCTCCTCCAAGGAAGTGAGTGAAAGGCAAGAGGCACATCCCAAACAAGGAAAATTTGGAAAATCCTAATCAATTGGCACATGATGGATGGTGGAATGTACCCAACCCCTTGGACGCATTTTGTGGCAAGCCAATATGTCAATTGGTGTCACATTGACAAATTTTGGTCAATGCATAAGCATGACACTCATGTCAAAAAAAATGCAACCCATTTTAGTAGATGTAAGGACCATTGTATGAAATTGGGATTGGTGGGTGTCCATTTGGCTATTTGGGGGACACAAGAATTCGAATACAACGTGGTGCCATTGTACATGACCCAAATGGTGTATACAAAGGTGGCTCTAGGTGTTGAGATGGATTGGTCCAACATCCCAACAAGCTCTAGATCACAATGGAAACCGAATTTACACCATAGAATTGCGTGGTTGATTGAAACTTGGCCCAACCCCCTTAGGGGTAAAAGCATACTATAGGTGGGCCATTTTAGGCAAAAAATGGCCCAATACTAAAAATATTGGAAGTAAGTTTTTTATAAATTGAAAACAGTTCTTTTGAATTTGGGCACCAAACTTCAACAAATGTACCTCCTTGGGATCTATTTGGGATCATGTTTATTCTCCTAGGATGTGAAGTTTACGATTAAGGTTAAAAGCTTGTAGGTCATCGCAGCAACTATGAGCACATTCATGAGTTTGAGTTTCAAAGACATTATTAGGGTTGCAATGCGTAGTGGGGATCAAAAGTAGTTAATTGCTATGGTTTTGTTGTTGTAAATGAACTACTACAATTTGAGGGTGAACCAAATGCTAGTATTGAGTGTGAAGGAAATGCAAGGGAAATGCTTGGGGTGCAACACAAAGAAAATGTTGGTAATGAACGTGAAGGAAATGAAAGGGGAATGCTTGTAGTGCATCACATGAACAATAAGTTGTGATTTTCCATCGAACTTGCTATCTTTTCCCTCAAACTTTTCAACTACAATTCTAGTGTTTCTTTTTTTTTGTCCTTGCCCACAAGCTCTACTAAATGGTTTTAGATGAACTCTCTTATTTTCTTGTTGTTAGGTTGATACTTTCGAACAATTCTGACAATTTATTTTACAACTAATGGTCTAGGCTTTTTTTTTTCACATGTGCATAATTCATAGTTGTTGTCAAAAGGCATTCAACGCAACTACAACCCAGTATATCATGCAAAGTTCACAATTTCATGTCTTGATTTTCCTTTAAGACTATAGTTATATTGTTGGACAACTTCTTCATTCCACATGTGTAGTTGATGGCTTGGCATATGGTAGAAATTATTATGTTTAGATTCACAATTATTGGAGCATTTTGTTCATTTGTTAGTTGGTTCTAAGTGTATGTGAATGGCCATTTCTGTCTTCAGCTTTGTGCTTTCTCATATTATATATTCTTTCTACCTAAGGTAATTTAAACCATGCCTAAACCCTAAACCTATCTTATTTCATGGGTGATCAGTTGCCATAATCTGCCTTTTTGGCAATGCGTAGGTCAATTGACAACTTGAATGCCTCTTTTGCTAGATCTACCTTCTCACAATAATTTTGATGATGTTTTGGTAACCAAGAGAAACAACACAAAAATTAAGCAAGGTCTGCCATAGCCATGGGTGGATTAAGATATGTTTAAGAGGAAAGTTGAAGATTTAATAAAATAAAACAAAGAATTTTGCCAACGAAGTGTATTCCTCATGAAGTAACCAAGTTTTTCCTTGTTAGATTTTTGTGTTATTTAGGTATGAAGTGTAATGATGGCTGGATCTTGTTTTCAAGCTATAGAAATAGTATATGGTTGTTTAAATTGTGTTTTGGGTGTCCAATGATGCACATAAATCCCCCATTGTCAAGAAAGTCAAGAGTAAATCCTCATTTATCAAAAAGATTGAGCTTGTTGTATGGGAGACCCCAAATAGGGCACAATATGCTAATGAAAAGTTGGCTTGAGGTGACTTGATGATGGAGATTTTGAAGATGAAGTTTTTTACACACTTGTAGGAAATCCGAAAAAGGAAAGTCCTAGCACTACTAACCTACCACGTTCAAAAGTCCATTTAAAAGTTGATTCATACTTATATTTTGCCATTGTGGAACAACTTATAGAATTGATTGTTACTCCAGAGATTGAAAATTCTACAACTATAACATCAAAATAAAAAAAGTGGTTAGTTTTAATGGCCATTTCCCCATAATTAAATTGTTTTAATCTTGAGTATTGAATACTTATGTACATTCACTACAAAAAATGCAACTTTTTAGAAGGCCAACTTGATCAAAGTGTCCACGTTGACCAAAAGGTATGTCCATTTGGAATAACGGTTTGGGGCATGAAGAACACATGTTACATTTGACCAATACATTTGACTAAAATGACTTTTTAGACCAAGTGTCAAGTAGAATATTTGGTCAAAATGGACAAATGTCCATTAAAATGGCCATGGCTTAATCAAATTGGCCATAATGAATGGATAGGGTTTAATCAAATTGACCATTATGATTTGACACTTAGTCAAATGAACCATATTCATATGATGACTTTGCCTACTTGTTAAACTTAGGCTACCTACCTAACTTAACATAATTAATAGATTATGTTAAGCCTAAACTACCTATGTATCCTAGCATAATTAATAGTCTAATAGGTTATTTGTTAAATAATAACCTAACTAATAGCCTAGTTAAGTAGCCTAGCCTAGACCTATTTAGTAGGTTACCTAAGATGTAGCCTAGGACTACTAAATAACTTATAACTAGATAGTGTAAGATTTTAAAGTAAGTATCTTATGTGTATTAGCCATATAGGTAGCCTATTAACCTAGGCTTAATAAGCAAGTAGCCTATCCTACTAGCTAGGCAAGTAGCTTAAGCCACCTAGGTTTATTAAGTATAAGGTAGTCTAACCTAGGTTATCGAGGTCTATTTAATAGCTATGTACATAGTGTAAGCCACATAAGCCTATAAGGTAGATAGTTTAACCTAGGTTATCGAGGTCTACTTAATAGCTATGTACATAATGTAAGCCACTTAGGCCTATAAGGTAGATAATTTAACCTAGGCCACTTAAGCCTACTAAGTACATATGTAGCCTAACTTAAGTCACCTAGGCCTATTAGGTAGGTACATAGCCTAACCTAAGCTATTTAGGCCTATTAAGTAAGTACATAGCCTAACCTAGGTAACCTAGGTAGGTACATAGCCTAACCTAGGCAACCTAGGCCTATTAAATAGGTATATAGCTAACCTAGGCTACTAGGTAAGTAGTTTAACCTAGTATTAAGTAAGTAGCTTAAGCTTTGACCTACTTAATAAGCTAGGCTACCTACGTAGTATGCCTAGGCTAGATCTATGAATTATAAGCTAGTAGGTACCTACATAGCCTACTAAATAGCATAAGCATAGGTAGGTATAAGCATAGACCTAAAGCTTAATAAACTATAATCTACATGTTACCTAAGTACATGCATTTATTAATAGGTACCTCCTACCTACCTAGGCTAACCTACTTATAACCTACCTATTTATGTAAGTAGTGTAAAAAAATTCAAGTTCATTTAGTGTAATATATTGAAAAACAATTCATGGAAGTTGATTATAATATGTTGATCCAAAATCATGTTCATTACAATATGTTGTCCAAAAAAATCACCTTATGGGGTGGTGGAGCAATGGTTAAGGACTTTACTCCTCAATGTGAAGGTGAGGAGTTCAAATCCCCACACTTGCAACCTAGACTACCTTGGCTACTTAGGTGACCTAATTAGGTAACCTAGGTTGCAAAGCCTACTAGACCACGTAGCCTAGGCTACTTGGCCTAACCTAAGGGGTTTGGTCTAACCTAGGTGGCTAAGATAAGTGGCCTAGCCTAAGCTTAAGATATAAGGTTGGTAGGTTAAAAAAATAAAAAATTTGGCATTAATTATTAAGTTTATTAATTAGGTAGGGTAGGGTAGGTAGGGTAATTTATTTATTTATTATTATTTTCATATTAATTTTAAATAAAATAAAATAATATATATTTTTGTTTGTTGCCCAAATTATATTGTTGTCACGGTGGTTCAATAAAAAAAACCTAACAAAAAAACCCAGTCAAAAAGACCAACCAAAAAGACCCAATCAAAATGGTTGAGTCCAAATCAACTTGTCCAAATGGCCCTTTTGTCAAGTTGGACATGGGGGCAAAAAAACCATAGGGGGCAGTTTTTTTACTGAAATTCCCAATCAAAAAAGTCAGGAATTCTTGTAGTGATTACTTATAAAGCTTAGTAAAAAAGTTAATTGGTACAACAGTTTGTGGTTTTCAACCTAGGTTTTCAAGTTTTTAAAGGGAAGGTGTTGAAGGAGACTACATAAATCTTTTCAACTAATCTACACATGACCTTTTTGGGATCAATGGTAATTCAAAGCTTCCCAAGCAGTAATCCTTGAAATAGAAAATTTTCATGTGTTTATCCACTGAATTTCTATGTTATGTTACAACAAAGTGCTTAGTGAAATCCATCTTGAAGAGTTGAATTTTTGTGTGTTACAAGTAGTTGAACAATAGTTGCAACTTGCAAATGAAGTATCATCTTTGAACAACACAAGTTATGTACTAACTTAAACTCCCTCCATGCTTATATATGTTCATTAGCATGTAGGCTATAGGATGGCCATACTGAATTCATGACAAAAGTTAAATCAAACCATTCCTAAAATTGAAGATTGAATTTTGTTGTCCCTGGTGCATTTTCCCTATCCAAAATAACCAATGTGTGTTGTGCAATGCATTTTATTTTATTGATTTTGATGTCAAAATCCACCTATTAATTTTGTCCAAATGTATTTTTGATGTCCAATGCATCTTGAAGATGTGTTCATTAATACTAATAAATCCCAATGCATTATGAATGTGGATTCTAAAACTATGAATTAATTTCCATTTCTAGTGCATTATGAATATGCATGGTGTTACTGTGGTCTATGATTATGTTGTCCAATACATTTCAAATACAATGCAAAGTATTATGTGTAGAACCCTAAAACTTCATCATACATGTAACCAGATGCCATGTAAGCTTCTGGCCTAGCCTTATTCCTCACATATCTTTTTAGGACTTATAAATATCTCTCCATTAGGTAGCACCACCTAACATCTATTGGCCCACATATTTCTAATTCATTTATAAGATGGATAATCATCAAGTGGATCATCATGTCAAAGAATCTTGGTGGAAACCATATGTCAAACAAACATATTATTTTCACTACATATGTTTGCAATGCCACAAGGTCTTTTGGGTTCAACACCTTAACACAAATTTTCTAAAATTATTTCCCAAGTCTTATGATTACTGTTCTTGAGCCTGCTTGCAACAAACTTTGCACACTCATTAGTAATATTTATTAAACCATAACATAGTGGTCAAAGCTCTTCATGGCATATTATCTCTTTGGGCCCACATGTTTCTTAAAAGTAGCAACATATCTTGTTGGAGCTCAAATACTAAAGACAAATTCTATAAAAGACTTGTTTTCCTCCCGTGTAAGGACATAAGGGGTTGCTAATTTGAAATAATTTGATGATACATGCCTTATTTCTAGCCACAAATGTTGGTGTACACCAACCTCTTGCATGTCCTTTCACACCTCCATTGTGTCCTCCCTAGTTAAATATTTCAAAAGGTTATTTGAAACATTTCACTCCACATTCATCACATCCAAAGCGTTTCAAATAGGTAGTTCCTGCATTGCCCACAATAGATGCACCCATTACAATTAATTCCATCTAAGTTACTTTGCACAAATTGTTATTTATATGGACTCATTGTCTTTTCTTCACTTATTATCGCCCACTTGCAGCGTGTCCATAAACAATATAGGTTACCATATGATAGCCCTTGAGTGTTCATCATTGGGTGCACCCATAGATGCAAGTTTTGGTGATTTTTTTGTGACATTTAGGTGATTTGGTTGACTTTCCAGGGATTGACATTCCAATGATTGTGCTACCAATTGTTGACAATATGTTGAAATGATTTGTTTCATGGGCCTATTATTGAATTTTCATCTTGCAAGCTTGACATTGCATAATCATGGCTATTATATAATGGGGACAATTACATGAGCAAAATTAATGGCCTTGCTTGAATATTGTTCAAGTTGAATGAAATTTCAATTCATGAGGGAATTTCAAAAGTTTCAATAATTCTAGTACCTTCCAATACTCTAGTTTAAATAGGATGGACATTTTCTTGATCTCAATCCTCTTGGCAAGGTCTTTTTTTGTTGGACGCCCCCACTAGCAAGCCATTGCGCCCTTAATTTAGCTTCCCTAAAAATGTTAACAACTATCACCTTTAGTGGAGGTAGGCCCATCTCTCAAACCCCATCAAATGTTGCCAAATCCTTACCAAACTCATGATCTTCGAGCAACCATCTCCTATGTTGGCATGTGTACACATTCTTTCGTAGTGCCTTAAAGTTGTGGGATATTATGTGTGCGAAACAAATGCAGCACCCTCGATACCCTTTGGTTGCCAACCCTACATAGTAAATAGTAAAAAAGAAACAATAAAATAGTAAATATTAGACTATAGAAAATAGCAAAATACCAACCAAAGGTTCAATAATTCTACCTTTAATAATGTGTTATTCAACTTCTATCACTAAGACCTAGGTTGCTTTGACCTATTTGTAGATTCTATTCATAATGTTACACCTTAAGAGGAAGTGGCAAATCTATGGCACATCAAGGAATCAAAAGCAAATGTTGGCATTTGGTCATTTACAAGGTATGAAACTTTAAAAGATTTGGATGAATTTTAGTATGTGCTTTCCATGCACCAACCTAGTGTATGTGTTGCAATGTGTTGTTTCAGAAACATCTAAAAATGAACTTAAATCCAATTTTCATTAATCAAACTACCTCTTCTTTGCCCTAAACAACCAAACTAAGAAATGCAACCATCGCTATGCTTCTTAATGTCATGTTATTGTTTTGTTTTTAAAAGTAGAATGGATATTGATGTTGTAATTGTTTTTTTTTTAAAACCTATTGTTTGATTGTATATAAAATGTTGCACCTCAAGAAGAAATGGCACATCTATGGCACACAAAGGAATAAAAAGCAAATGTTGCCAAGGCCATTTACAAGGTATGAAACTTTGAAAAATTAGGATTTTAAGTTCAATGCATCCTTGCCCTACTAGTGGAAGTGATCACAATCATTAACCACTCCACTCAAATTTTGAGTGGAATGCACCTATCCCACTATAGTGGTTTGGTAGTGGTTTTGCATGTTTTTAGTGATTGGGGTCCTATGGCAAACGACATGTCATTTCACAACCACCATGCACACCCAAACCACTAGCTACATAGAACCATTCTTTAGAGTTTAAACAAGTGGAATGGTTAGTTTGACATTTCCATTCCCCCCTTATTGATGTTTTTTTTTTATGTTTGGCATATTACTACTTTCACACTTTAATTCCATAGATTGATTTACAATGTCATTTATGATGGTAAGGTGCAATAAAGGCCATGTTTAATATTAACTGGTGGGATTTTTAATGATTACATCCTAGATATGACATTATTATTGACTTTGGAGGTCACTCCTATAGAACTATTCAATGCACCAACCTAGTGTAATATGTGTTGCAAGGTGTTGTTAAACATATGGAATGAACATGAATCTTATTGTTTTGACACAAGTGACACACAAGTGATCCTAGGTGCACATATGGAAATTACCCATACAAATGTGGGATGCAAATCTTCATTACCTCTAGACTCCAAATGTTAATTGAAAAAGTTCAAGTATGTGTGTTGTTCATGGAAAGGTACAGGATCTCATAGCTTCAAGGTAAATGCCATTATAACATGTTTCATGGAATTACAATTCTAGATGATGCAACTAGATTGTTCAATGGGAATTGTTAGTTTATTACAAATTGTGCACACTCACAGGTACACATAACACTATAAAAAAATTAAGTTCATAAGACTTGGAATTTCATCCCAAGCTTCAATATCTAGTGTCTTGTTCTAATAAATTATAAAATGTCACTACATGTTATGATTGATAGGGGTTCAAAGTAGCAACACATGAGGCAAAGGAAAAGGTGAAATGTGCAAACATGAATATCAAAGGTACCATTTGATCTAAAAGGTCCATGTGCGTGTTTGAACATGTTTTTAGCAAATTTCAAAATACAATGCTAACATATATGCAAAGTAGAATCTATGGCATTACAACTAGGTGTAAGTGATTAAACCTTAATGATACAAGCCCAAATGATGCAAAAACCTCAAGCCCTAGAATGAAATAAATTTGGTTTAACTGACATAAACCTAAAATAAACTTAATGAAATGTGCCTAATTGACACAAGCCCTAATGAAATAGACATGAGAAACATATGTGAAATGACACATGTGAGGTTTTATTTGTATACGCCCTAGTGACATATAACATTGGTCAAACCCAAGTGATAATATAAACTTGAGTGACATATGTGGAGTGAGATGGGCCTTATTGGCATAGGTTATAATGACAAATTACACAAAGCCCAAATCTAGTAGGAAACCCATCTGGCATAGGCCTTAGTGGCATAGGCACCAATGATGTATTACACCTTAGTGACATAGGTTGAGTGACACATGTCGTAGTGATAGAGGATGAATGATAATGTCTTGTTGTGGGAAATTGTAAAACGTCGTTACATGTTATGATTGATAAGGGTTCAAGGGAGCAACACATGAAGCAAAGGAAAAGGTAATATGTGGAAGCATGAATATTAGAAGTACCATATGATATGAAAGGTCCATGTGCATGTTTAAACATGTTTTTAACAAATTTTAGAATACAAGGTTAGCATATGATAAGTAAAGTCTATGGCATTAAGAGTAGGTGTAAACTATGATTAAACCTTAATGATACAAGCCCAAATCATTCACAAACCGCAAGCCTTAAAGTTAAATAAACTTGAAATAAACTTAATGAAATGTGCATGATTGACATGAACCCTAATGACATAGACATGAGTGACATATGTGAAGTGACACATGTGAGGTTTTATTGGCATACACCTTAGTGACATATAACACTGGTTAAACCCAAGTGACAATATAAACTTCAGTGACACAGCTAGAGTTAGATTGGTATTATTGGCATAGGCCATAATGACATATATACAGTAAACCCAAATGTAATAGGAAACCCATGTGACATAAGCACATGTGATGTATTACACCTTAGTGACGTATGTTGAATGACACATGTTGTAATGATATAAATCTATTTCATAATGATACATGATGAGTGAAAGAAGACCTAATGATATAAACCTAGGTCCTAGTGATAGAGGTTGAATGGCACATGTCATAGTGATATAGACCTATTTCCTAATGACGAAGGATGAGTGAAGAAGGACCTAATGATATAGATTTAGGTCCTAGTGATAGAGGTATAATATTACATGCCTTAGTGTTATGGAGTGCCTTTTCATATTGTACTTTTTCAATGTTGTAGATGTTTTTGAATACTCAAAGCTTGCTATTTTGAACTTTGATGTACTTTTTTAGTTATGATTTTTCACCACATACAAATGTGTGAAATGCAATTTTCTTGCTGCTATGTAGGTGTTGAATGTGTGTGTCAACTTAAATGCACTTGAAGATCAAGATAGGTATGTTTCAAAAACTCTCCAAACCATTGAAACTGGATGGGATTCAAATTTCTTTGTTAGATGTAGCTTGTTTGACTTTTATGCAAAATGTGGCTACAAGAAAATGTGGCAAAATGATTACCCATTGTTTTTTGTTCAAAAATTTATCTTTGGATGAGGAAATACAACATTTTTTTCATTGTTTTCAACTTTGATTTTGAAGGTGAAATGAATTAGTATTTAGTTCCATTATGTGTACATGAGAGAATATGTGCTTGAAAAAGATATGAAACAAAAATCTTGTAAAGTTTTCAACCTTTTGTAAGTTACAAATGATTAAACATTGTTGTTTTCCCACTTTTTTGAGGTGCAAAGTTTTTTTCCTTTAAGTTCTGATGTAATTTTTAAGTTTGATTTCTCACCATGTATAAATGTATGTAGCCCAACATTGTTGTTGTTATGGGGGTGGGCGCTGAATTCCTATCTCAACATAAATGCATTAGTTCAAGATCAAGGCAAGTATGGTTGTGAGCAAACCATTGATGATTCTAGATTGGATTCATGTGTCATTGTTGCAAGTAACATGGTTGATCTATATGCAAATGTTAACTATTAGAGGACTCCAAATGCTAATAGAAAAAGTGAATGTGTATGCAGGTTGTTCATGCCCAATTATGGGAATTGATAGCTTTGGGATGCACACCATTAACCTACTTCATGGAGTTACAAGTATCATCCAACTTGGGTGTTGTATGTTGCAAATTATTATCTTATTATTGTAGTCCCATAAATAATACAAAGTTGTTAGGACTAAAGGTGAATCTACACCCCAAGTAACTAGGTATGACCTGTTTTGTTGAAAGCAATCATGAAACATCATTATATTGTGATTGATAAGAACTCGAAGGAGTTGCACATGAGGTGAAAAAATAAGACATGGATGTCACTACACCAAAATGCGTCCTAGTTCACTCTGGGTTTCACTAAATTTTAAGTGAATTTGGACATTTTTACCATGGTGAAATTAATCAACCCCCTTATGAACGGGGACTAGTTGTTACAGATAATGAATTGTTTCACTAATACCTAGTGAAACAAAGTTACTCTTAAGTGAAATATAAATTTACTAAACCATTCATGTGCTAGTTAATTACTAATCAACATGGAAATCAATTAAAATTAAATTATTTAATATATAATATTATTGATAATTTCATGATTTTCAGCCTATGAGTTATTGACACTTGTCATTACCTAGGCTAAGCTAAAAACCTAACCTATGGACATAGGCCACATAACAACATGGGCACCTATTTTAAGGAATTAAATAAAAAAATATTCAGTCAACTTACCATTGTTGACCACACACAATGCCATTTATGAGGTTTGATCCCTTGACCTTTACAATGGAGGCAAACACCTTTACCATTGAACCACCTCACTTGTTGTGACAATATGTTACATTACATTCTATTTATCAAACATTTCATTTTAAACATTAAAAAAACATAAACTTTGAAAATTCATATTTTATTGAGATTTTGTTCAAATGAAATGATTCAAAAATTTAATTATTTTTTTTAATAATGTACATAATTACATTTATTTCCTTTTGAAAGTGTAAAATCATTTGAACAAAAAATAAAATTGAATATCATTATTCAATAACATTTCAATGACCATTTTTTTTAAAAAAAAAGTTTAATAAATAGATAAGATTTTTGCTAATATAATAATACTACCTATGTTTAAACTATTTTCAATTATTATATGGCTGTTTTTCACTAATTTAAATTATGTCACCCTACATTATTTACGGCTATTTATGGTTATTTTCAATTACTTTTAGCTATTTTTTGTTATTTCACCTTAGGCTATTTTTGGTTATTATAAATTACTTTTGGCTATTTTAGCTTATTTCACCTTATGCTATTTTTGGCTATTATAAAAGTTTTGGGCTATTTTATGTTATTTTTGGTTATTATAATTATTTCATTTTAGGTCATTCGTAGCTATTATAAGTTACTTTTGGCTATTTTAAGTTATTTCATTTTGGACTATTTTCGATTATGTGAAGCTATTATTAATTACTTTTGGCTATTGAAGTTATTTCACCTTATGTCATTATTGGCAATTTTAGGTTATTATAGGCTATTTCACCTTAAGTTACTTTTGTCTATTGTAGATTATTTCATTTTAGATTATTTTTGGTAATCCTAAGCAATTATAATATATGGCTATTCGTTATTCTTTTATTGGGGCTATTGGTGGTTATTAATGGCTATTGATACCTATTCTATTGGTGGTTATTAGTGGTTATTATAGGTTAAATTACCATAAATTATTAATGGCTATTGGTGGTTATTAATGGCTATTGGTTGTTATTTTATTAATGACTATTGATGGCTATTTTATTAATGATTATTGGTGGTTATTCTATTAATGACTATTGATGGCTATTTTATTAATGATTATTGGTGGTTATTCTATTAATGACTATTGATGGTTATTCTATTAATGAATATTGGTGGCTATTCTATTAATGATTAGTGATGGTTATTCTATTAATGACTATTGATGGCTATTATATTAATGATTATTAGTGGTTATTTTATTAATGACTATTGATGGTTATTCTATTAATAACTATTGATGGTTATTATATTAATGACTATCGGTGGTTATTTTATTGATGACTATTAATGACTATTATATTAGTGGATATTGGTAGATATTTTATTCGTGGATATTGGTGGTTATTAATGGTTCTTATATTAATGATTATTGGTGGTTAAATTACCATAAGGTATTAGTGGCTATTAGTGGTTATTTTATTAATGGTTGTTAATGGTTATTATATATAAGTTATTGTTGGTTATTATATGTTATATTATGACTATTGGTGATTATTCTATCATAAATTATTGTTGGATGTTCTATGCTATAATATCATAAGCTATTAGTAGTTATTATATTATAGGCTATTTAATTTTTTTTTCATAGGCTAAAATTTTCTATTCTACACTATTTACCTTAGGTCATTATATTTTATTTAAAATTATTTTAAGTTATTATAATTAGCATAAAATAACTTATAATAACATAAAGCAGAATGACCTTGAATAATTTAAAATATAACTTGAAATAACACATATTAACTTGAAATAAAATAACCCAAGGTATAGCCTAAGGTTTGTTGAATAATTTAATTTAAAATAAAGTAAAAGCTTATAATAAGCTAGTTAAGACACCTCAAAATAAAATAACAGATAATAGTTTTAAGGTATAATGATTTATAATAGCTTATAATAACTTATAATAACGTAAGGTATAAATTAAAATAACTAAAGTAGTTTAAGGTATATCATAAAGTAGCATATATAGGGTATTTAAAAAAACATAAAAATAAACCTATTTACTATAGTGAATTATGTTAAGGAGTAATGAAACATGATGTTTACATAATGCTATTATAATGAAATAACTTCAATTAGGGTGAAATCAATAAAATGCAATGAACTTATTTCACTTTTAAATTCCAATAGTGATTTAGGCTAATGAACTACACCTCACTTTTGTAATAATGCAAGTACTTTTAGTTATACACTTTACCATGGTTTCACCCTTTGCATCAATTGATTAATTAATTAGCTATGTTAAAAAAATAATTTATTAAATGTAAGCTAAATAATTAATTTATTAAGTAGGCTAAGTAGTAAATAGTAAATAGTAGGTTGGTTGGTTGTAAATATATTATTATGTGGATGTATGATTTTTAAATAATAATAATAATAAATTAGGTTGGTTAGGTAATTAATTTATTAAATGTAGGTTAAGTAATAGATAGTAGGTATGTAGCCTAGGTAATATTATACATAATTAGTAAGTAGGATAGGTAGCAAATATTTTTGAAAAATAATAAATATTTTATTGTGTGGATATATGATAATGTTTTTGTATGGGACAAGGAATATGATAGTGTTGTAATGTTGTAGGGTTTCCATTTCATTATAATTTATCCCATATCCTTTGTTTACAACTTCAAACTTATAAAGTATATAAGTAGGTGAAATAATGAATTAAATTCATGGTATGCACTATAAACATAGTGCATGTGCGATTTGGGATGAACCAATCAAAAAGCTTGTCCCCAACAAAATAAATAGGATCCTACCTACCTACTTGGCTTATTTTAGGTAGCTTAGCTTAGAATAGGGGACCTACTATAATTTAGCTTAAGATAGATCATAATTAAATAATTATAATAATTAATTACTATAATTATTATATTTAGTTATTATAATTTTAATATTTTAATATTTATAATTATTATAATTATAATTTTTTTTTTGAACAAATGAAAATTGCCATGTGTTTTATGGCCATTGGATTTTAAAATTAACACGTGGTTAAATCCTAATCACCCATCAAGGGCACATTTGATAGCATGTAACTATCCCAAATGAAGTTGCAAATTGGGGTTCTACGTCATATTAAGGATCATCCATGGCAATGGATGAGAAATTTTGGCCTAGTCATAAGGTTTGCGACTACACTTTCAACTTCATGGCCATGTCATGTCTTTTGTGATTAACTATCTTTTGATTCTTGTCTTAAGTGACTAGGCTATTTTTAGTTGCATATGTCCATTACAAATATAAATGAGTTACAAATCCAATCATTGATTTTCAAATTTCTTCTAGTGACGGTTGACGAATCCATAAAATATTTAGTGTCAATATCTTCTTGCCATATGAACTCTGCAAGCTTACCCATTAAATATGTCTTTGATTTCGGAGTTTGAAGGCGTGCCAATCCCATTCGTTGAGGAGATTCAATGGAACCTCATTATTCATAGGTATAAAAAAGCTTCGGCACCACCCACCTTCGAAATTGTCATTGAATAGCGGTTTCTTCTTATGTTGCATATCCATATGGGGATGGGTTATCCTCCCCTACCCTCCCAACCTCCCCCCAATCACACACACCAATGTATACAATTGAAAGGTTCTCTGACAGAAAACGCAACATGATGTTGTCTTGTGATGAATCATTATGCAATGTCTTTGACTATTGGACCGCATTCATGATGCACAAAAATGCCAAAGCTAACTTCACTCGTGCTTGTCTAAATGTCATGAAACATTGTTAAGACTTAAAATTCGGCCTTCCCCTTCACAAAAGCTCATGATTGCCGAAGGATTGATTTTGGCTATTGTGGTATTTCAACATCCCCCAAAGCTTGCTTTTGTTCCACCATGATTGGTACACCTCCATGGTTTCTACATGGATGGCATTAAACTTTATGACACTCGGATGATCAATGGAACAAGCCAATGCTTCCATAGAAAGTCAACATTGGGCCTCGTAATTATCCTTAGTTTTTAACTTTTTGCCAACAAACTCAATGTATGAAGGCACGTAATCACAATTCTCAATCCGCACTTTGCAAATTTTACAGTGTCCACCTTGCCAACTTGGACCATTCAAAGTAGGCACAATGGTGGCAAATGATGGCACCTAAATGACCTTCGTCCTTGTGTTTGGCTCAAGTTTGCCTTCTAGCCCTTCTTCACCCATGAAGGCAATCATGTTTTACTTTTGGTAAAAATTTTGGACCAACCCATCCACCATTTCACCTTCTCATGCAACAACTGAATTTTAGGGGAGGAATCTTCCTTCAATGGGTAAATTATTAACACCCATTGGACTAAATTGAAAGTAGCATCCCCATCTTGAATAATCCTTGCAATTACGATCTTTTTCAAACTTAGGGGCTTCCAAAGCTTCCCAATTTTTTTGCATGGTCATTTTGTATTGATCAATCCCTTCCAATTGAAGATTAACATACAACATTGTCAAGGTAACTATATTCTTCTCTAAAAAGAAGTCCATCATAACTTTTTGCATTGCCAAAGTGGCCTTTGGACTTAGCCAATTTTCCCTTGTAACCTTTTACTTCTTATGAAAAGATCCTTCAAAACTCGACCTAATTCCAGACTTTTTCTCCCTTGAAGATTCTTTTCAAAGGTGCTTGGCTGAATGGTCTTGAAAAAAATCCTGGGTAGGACACTTAGAAATTGAATCAAACATGTTGCACATTCACCTTAACTCCCTTCACCCACAACCCCCTCCTCCCAAGTAGCAATTGCTAGAAGTAATCATAGTCTTGCAAAGTTAAAGCAATTAAACAAAGGATCCACATAGTACATAGTGTTTTCACCTTTTTTTCCCACCTCTTATGTTGCACCCAAGTTCCTCACATTGATTGCAATGAGCAACCGAAGACTAGGAACCCACTATGGTAAACAAAGAGAGGTGGAAGAAATGATACAATAAGATGTTAATGGCCAATTTATACTCATGTTCAACTTTGTCAAGGAACTGGAGTTGAAATTAATTGTGACTGCACTTTCCCATCATTTTAGTGCGACCGAATTTTGATCACAACCTATCCACAAAACAACAAAAAATCGGTCGGCACCACTTGGACACGCCCAATCATTGAAAAGGCTCATTGAAATTTGATAACATTCCTTAAACACACTGATAGTTACATGGACAAGGGTGGACAATTTCGATCACATTCTTGGACAAGGGTGATCGTTCGCCGAAGTGACCAAGATTTTGTTGCATTCCTTAGACAAGGCCAATCGCCACCTGGACAAAGGTGGACAATTTTGGTCACATTTTTGGATAAGGGCAATTGCTTGCCGAGGCAACCAAAATTCGGTCGCACTCCTTGACAGGGCCAATCGTTAAATAGATAGGGGTGGACAATTTTTATCACATTCTTGGACAAAAGTGATCATTTATTGGGGCGACCAAAATTTAGTTGCATTCCTTGGATAAGGCCGATTGCTACTTGGACAAGGGTGGACAATTTTGGGTCACACTCCTGGACAAGGGCGATTACTTGCGAGTGGGACCAAAATTTAGTCACATTCTTGGATAGGGGCGATCACTAGCAGGGGCAATCTGACGCGCTCCCAAGTCACGGGGTGAAACACACTGGAGGGTTTCACAAAGTCAAGTTGCGGAAAGTTGAACTTGGTAGCACGCTCCCGGCTTCCAACTCTAGAAAGGGGTAGAGGGTCGAGT
>Ga0116227_10004132_pt1 | contig 31693 bp, 17 predicted proteins | sample S1TSphgellanicum_FD_89693 | JGI IMG/M metagenome (GOLD analysis project Ga0116227, IMG submission 89693) | Host-associated microbial communities from peat moss isolated from Minnesota, USA - S1T2_Fb - Sphagnum magellanicum MG | ecosystem: Host-associated > Plants > Peat moss > Unclassified... | reverse complement strand
CCCCCCCCCAACCAAAACAAACAGCTCTTGGGTTGAATAGTTTGAGGATTTCTAAGTCTACCCTAGTGGTTTTAAATTGTGGGATAAAGATGGGCAATTGGGTGTGTATTGTCACTATGCAATGTCATTGCTAGTGCTTATATTCCACAACAGAAACCTATCCTTTATTTATTTATTTATCCAAGGTGGAGAGGAGATATACAACATAGTTTTACTTACTTTTAATTTTTTAAAATTTTATTTGCCTAAAAGCAGCTTTGGAGAGAGGAGGGCCTGATTCACTACCTATGCATGTTCTTTGGATACCTTATCTAAAGTCTATCCAGAGAAACAGCCAGCTAGCCTAAGCAGGCATCTTGAGACTAGGGGGGGAAAAAACAAAGGTGGATGTGGGAGGTGGCAGGGGAAGGGGAATTTGGGTACCCATTTGTCTTTCTAATGAGGGTTGTCCCATCTCGAATCCCACTAGGTACATTAACCTCGTTATCACACACGCTAGCTACACTTATGTGAGATTTCTTCTTGTTCTTTGCTTCTTGTTTTGATTCTCAAAGCAATTGTTTGGGGTCGTTGGAAAGCTGGATGTGATGGGCTATAGATGGATGAAAAAGATTAAAGGTTTGATTTACACTCAAAGATGCAAGGGAATGTAACTTAGTATCCAAGTGTAGACAGGATGAAAACATAGATGGATACATATTACACTCTCTACCTCTTCATCCCCAAAGGAGCGAGAGACTACATATTTGAAATTTAAGGGACAAGTGGGTGGCCCACACATCACTCTTTCATCTGTACTAGTTTGTTTGTGAGTGTACAAATTTCTAATTGTTGTGTTTTCTTTCTCTCATGCCTTCATTCCAACATGAACCTCCCCACTTACAAACACCTTCATTGTAGCCTTATCCTTGGGCACATGAGGTGATTAGCATTGTTAGCACATGCTCTCGCCCCTTTATCCCTCACCCCAACCTCATTTGACACCATTTCAACTCTTAGCTTTCATTTGGATTTGGATGATTTCCTTTCTCTTTATGTAAAATTATGAACCAAATTAGGATCTCAAACTTTCTTTTGATTCTTTTTAATTGGCTTTCAATCATATCTCCCATTTGTTTGTCAATGATTTGTAATCATAAAATGGGCTTAACAATATATGTAGATTTCATAATCTCACATTTTCAAACTAGCATTTGTTTAGCATCAATCTTTGCTACACAAGTTAGTGGAAAACTCAAGTAACACAACAAATCAACACATAGGTAGAAGACTACATTCATGCTTGGATTATATCACTTTAGATTTATTTTCTCAAACTATTGTGGTTTTTTTCATGGCATCTTCATTCAACATTTTCCAACCCAAACCTTTAGATTACATTTTCCATTCTTGGCACCTAGAAAATATCATGCACCCCACAATGTGTCCTTGTTGGTCCACATATCCCAAAAGTTTTGACAAATGAAAACAATTCCCTTTAATACCCCAATGAGCTAATTCTCCATGGTTTTACAAGATTTGCCCCAACATCCCATCAATAATTTTCACAAGATAATAAATTTTCATTAAAATTGTGTGTACATATAGGTATTCATTTACCAAGTTTAGATGGTAAACATCATTAAGGACAAAAACCCTAACCATAAATTGTCCATTAGTAGGAGGTGTTTTGTGATCACAAGTCCTTTTGGGGTTGTGTTCAAACACCTTTGAAATTGTTTTAGTCTAGAAGATTTTGTGAATTGCTTTTCCCAATTATTTCAACTTTGTTTCACATTTTTCAAGCGAAAATTCATTGTTGCATTATGCATATCCTTGTGCAACCTCTAATTGTGTCTTATGTGAAAAGCTTGATGGTTTAAGGTTCTTGTTACATTGTCTTTATGTTGAAGTAGTTACAATTTAAAAAGAACCTTGGGAGTTGAAAGATCGTGTGGAAGGTAACATGCTTTGGATGCATGTGTTGTCTAATGTGTTTGATGTGGTTTATTGTTTTTGAAGCTTTGAGTTTGGAGATGAAAATGGATTCAATATTTGAAGTGGTGGTGTGTTTTGTTGGGTTGAATGTGTGATGGAATGCTTATGATTTACAAGATTTGTTTGATGGAAATCCTAGTGTGCCATCTAGTGTTTGTTGGTTTTTGGTCTTTGGAATGCATGGGATATTGCACGTGCAAATTGTATTATTGAGTTGTGTCAATGGTGGACATGGAGGTTGAATTGTTACAAGGATAAATTAAGAATATAAGTGAAGGTCTTGTGGACATCTTGGCAAGCTTGATGTTTGAAATCCTATGAGTTTTTTGTGTTATAGGAAGGATGTGCTCTAGAGATTGGTTTTTCTTTCATTGCATTTTTTTTGCAATTGCAGTGTACCTATTTTATATAAGGCATCTTGAAAGAATGTGATGACAATGTAGATATTGTTAAGGTCCAATGAAGAGGGGTGAATAAGTTGTTTGGGAATTATGATGTATGTACAAACAACATTTGGGTCTATACTTGTGTGATTGAAGTTCATAGTATTATGGGGATTTGATCCATACCCAAATATGATGGTGATGATTGCATTGAATGAAACATTTCTTGTTGAAGGATTTTTGTATTAAGTTGACCCTATGAACCTAAGCTTATTGGGAATTGAATTTTTTTTTGTTTTAAGGTTGAAAAAAATTAATGTGATGCATAAGATTTGTTTTAAATCTATAATAGGGCCGGGTGTTAAATTGCAAGAGTGCTCTTATTCAAATGACTTTGAAGATTTGAGTTTATTGGCAACTAAAAAACCATTATTGAGTTTTTTATTTGTTTAATTACATATTCATTGTTTTGAAACAAAAACAAAGGGATTGATTTGGTGGAGAATTAATAATTAGTTCATCCTAGTTGAATCAAGATATACATCTTTTGTGTTTTTTTTTTTGAGATTCATATTTATTGAAAAAATATATAAATTAAACATGTTTGAAGTTGTGTTTCCAAGAAACCATTTCCATGGGTGTGTGTTAATTTGGCATTCCTAGACAAAAAATTCATTGATTTGGAAGTGTTTTGTGTGAAAAGATGTTGCATTCATGGAAGGTGGTGTTGTAAATGTTGGTGTGGAATTTGAATCATATTTCTATGATTGAATTGGTTTTTGTTTGTGTAAAGAGGGATGCTTGATGGAATTGTTTAAGGGTTTTCAAGGTTTAAAAAAAGGACCAAAGCTTGGTGCAAGATAATATCTAATTCCTAAGAGCTTCCTAATAAAACATGGTATATGTAAGTAAAAATATAATGATAATGATGTTTAGTTAAATGAAGATTGATTCAAGTATTTGAATTTAATAAGCAACTATTTATGTAATATTAGGCAGTACGATTTCAACATTGAAGTACATTGTATTCTATAAACACCTTTCAATTATAACTTTTATAATTTAATTGGTGTTTCATTTTTTGGTTATACTTGAGGCAACTTGACATTTAATAATGGAAAAACCTCCCAGTGGGGTATACTCATTTGTTGTAGAGGGAATTTTGTATCAATTCATCAACCATAGCTTGAATTTTATGCTTTCAATGTTATTTCATCAACACATCCCCCCCCTTCCAATTTGGGGTCATCACAAAGGTGGGTGCAAAGTAGTGGTTCATGGCATTCGATGCACCTTATATTTGCACCTTAACTAAATTATCCTCCAAATGGATGTGCCATATATCTTCAATTTAGTGTGAAAGGAAGTTATGTTTCAAAAACTTTGTGTGACTAGAGGTGACATTGTTCAATTTATCCCCCTTTGTTCACACATTTTATGCATTTGAACCATTGTTTTATTATCATCATGATAATTGTGATGGCAATACATTTAGTGTAAGATCCCATTAGTGACCCCCTAGGTGGGCCATTGTTTATTGTAACCCATCTTAAGGTAGTTGATCACCTATGTACATGCATATTCCCAAGTTTTGTTGATAACATTTGCATTAAGGTTTAATCACAATAAAAGGAGAAATGAGTGACGAATATAAAATCCTTTCTAAAGATTACATTGGACATGTGGCCTTTTTGTATTGACTAAATTAATGACAAATTTTTCAAGGTATTTTTAAAAATGGTTTCTCAAGCAAAATTCAAATTTTGATACGAAATACAATCCATAATGCAAATAATAATTAAAATTTTTGCATAAAAAATTACATTATAATCAAATGTAATTTTTTTGAGCCATGATCATAAATTAATGATTAAATATGCTAAAAAATCATTTAAACTAAATGCTTCCAATACAAATGTGTGAAAATTCAAAGAGATTTTTGAATGGTTCAACACATGTGGCATTTTTTATACAATATATTCTAGAACTCACAAAATAATTGAAAAAATTTTGGTGGAGGCTTGAGTGACAAAAAATGCATTCATATTTATACATTGTTTTAAAACATTAATCAACAAGTGTTTTGTGTATGTAAAGGACTTTAACAACACAATGAAATGACTCCAAAGTCATAAGATTACAATTTTCATTAATAATTGAATGCAATTTCACAAATTTTATATTTAATTCATCTAAATTGAAAGTTATATATATGATTAATTTTCAAACTAGATAGGGTACATCAAAACTACACATTCAACATGTTCTTTAGCTCCTTTTGTTGTGAGTACACTCATTTATAGGTCCCCCCTTGGTCATCTCATTTACATTTGAATACTTAAAAACAAAAACTTTATGTGATAAACATCAAGTTATTCAACCTTACAAATGTGTTTCATGGTTCCCATGTAGTATGCATGTAGATTGTCAACCTAACATTATTTAACACCCCTTTCGACAACATTAAAGTATAATGAATTCCAATGGGTTCAAGCCTTTTAATCATATAACATTTTATTGAAAATTTCATGTTAAAAAATGTTTGACATGCAAATGTGCTTCATAGGTTGAGAGATGCCCAACTTCAACCAAGTGGCCATTGCAATCTTAAATCACTATTGCATGCAATGTCTTATCAAAAAAATTTATTAAAAAATACAATTATCTCATTTTCATAACCATATATTTAATATTTTGATAGAAATTATCTTAAAAATTTTCTATAGGTTCCAAATCTAAAGACATTAAAAACAACATATATGACTTCCAATAAAAGTCTAAAGATTGTAGGATGTAAATATGATAACTTAACCCACACCCAACTCCTTTGTCTTAAATTTATAGTTTTGAGTGACTTATAATAAATTGAAGTAATAAACTAGGAAATTGCTTGATTTTTCTTTCTTTTTCCTTCGTTTCATTTTTAAAATTATGTTTTAAAACATTAGTTAGGATCCTTAACAAGTTTTTTTAAATATTATATATTCATCATATTCATTTGAAATTTATCAAATGTTATAATGTTATATTTCAAACATTGTTATAAAAAAAAATCACACATTCGTAACATTTACTTAGTTTATCACTTTAAAACATGTAAAAATAAACATTGATTGCATTTGGAGTGGCTTGTGTTGTTGTGACTACACCTCGTAAATGACACCTATGAGATGCTTATGACTTTTTGACATAATTCATGAATTGTATGAAAAACCTAGGCCTCAATGTTGACATTTGCAATGGGTGTCCACCTTTTGTAATGTGTTCATTGCAACGAATAAACACATATGGTGTAGTGCATGACGCATTTTCATCCATCATTTGTGAAGTTGGTTTCCATGTGGGATGAAAATAGTTGCATGCACTTCCTTCACCCAAGATCAATTCCTCTTGTCAACAAGTCAACATTGTCATTTTGATATACAAGGTTTGCATCAAACATATGTTGTCATGGTGATTTAACACACACAACCTACTTCCCCTGAATGGTTTACACAAAAATTCATTGCTTTGGATGCAACACGAGTCAAAGAAAGGAGTTACCCAATGGACCCAACAAACACCTAATGCACCAATTCCTCCATTTAGCAAGTAAGGTCTTTAGATGTTTACATAAACAAACAATGCCTTCTTACATGGTTATGCCAATGTAACTTCAAATATGAAAAGGTTAGAAGGTCTTCCACTTTTCATTTTCATCACTTTCCTTTCTCAATGAATATCCATTACACTTCAAAAGATGGAAGCATCTTCGATATTGAATTGAATAGTAATAGTGAGTTTAATTAGCTTTCAACTTTTCAGCAGTCCAAACCCACCTTCCATTCTCATTTTCAATTTATCATAAACATTGATAATAGTCAAATTAAGATACATCCATTGTCTACTATTAAATTTCCTTAACCTTTGACATTTAATTGGTAGGTATTAAGAATTTTTGAACTTCCAAGACTGGGTCTTTTTGTTTTTTTTTCCATGTCTTTTTTAGATTGTTAATAAATTTTGGTAATGTTAAATCATGTTTAGTGCAACATTGTTAATTCACATGTAGTTGCAAAAGAAGTTAAAGCCCCCCATGTCACCCTCGCCACACCTTTTGTTTATTGGGTTTTTGACAAGCCATAATTCCAATGTTTTGCAGTTTTTCAACCTAAAAAAATGATTTTGACACATGCAAAGGGTTTTTGTGAAAAAATGGTCCTATTTTGCAATTTTGGAGGAAACTTTTAATAAAATCACTAAATTTCTACAACAAGTTTTAGCATTAACCAAAGTGTAAATGGATTAAAAAAAATTCAACCTTCACATCTAGGCTATAACCAAATTTGGTTAAATCTTCTTATGATGATCACTAGTTCCCACTCTTAATGAGTAGATGTAAGAGCCCTCCTCTTCTTTATGCTTCATGATCTATGTATGTTAAGGTTCATGATAACTTTTGTCTCATGTTTAACAATGGGTAAAACCCAAAACTCACGAAAAATGTGTTAAGGTTCATGACAACCTTTGTCTTGTGCTTAATTTTGGGTGAAAATCACCCCAAAATGCAAGGTTGGATTGAGATATCACCTAATCCTAGGCCCTTTATTTTGGGAATGCTTCCACCACAAGGCTTTATCATTTACATCATGCTTGAGGACCTAATGTATATTAAACTTTTCAATAGTTTTTAAAGAAGTGTTGTGTTGACAATGTGGACACATTGGAAAAACATTTCCCAATTGTTTTTGGATTAGTGTATTTTGTACAACAAAATATGCATGACAAATTAAAGTTTCACTCTAATTTATTCCAATTTGTTTGTTTGGTGATTGATTGATTAAAGGATTTTCTTTATGGTAGGCATTGTGGCCTCGTGTGCAAGTGTTTGAAACTTGAATCAACTGGACCATATTGGTATGAGCCAATCCCATACACATTTCAAAATGGAATGTTTGAAACTTGGATGCCCATAGATGGTGAAAGATCCATGAATTCTTTTTCTTTTTCTTTTCAATAACATGACACAAGTTTCTCATCAATGCAATTTCTAGTATAAAGATGGTATTGGATTGTGATAAAATATAGATTGATTTTTACATTACAAGGTGAGTAAATTAGTTTTAACTTTGTATATGATATTAGTTCCAATCATGGACTATAAAATAGTTTTAAGTTTGGGACAAAAAATAGAATAATTTATTGTGAAATATATTAAATGTGAAGTTTATGAAGGATTTAATGATTCTATTTGACCATTTGTTTATGGATGGTGTTACTTCACAATTAATTTGCAGTTACTTTTTTAATAAGCTTACCTAGTTGGTAAATATTTCAAGCTTACCTTGTTTTTATTTTTCTCACTTGGTATAAACTTGAAGTTTACATTCAACTAAGGAAAGGTAATTGTTTTGAGGATGGTAAATAAAAGGTATAGGCCAAAATCATTTATGCAAAGTATATACAATTCCATATTTTGCAATGCATGTGGCTATGATGGATTTGTTTGATTTATGGTGACTAATTATTGATTATATTTATTTTTGGTGTTTTAATGTCAATCATTGCATTAATTACCTCAAACAAAATTCTTACCGTATGCTCAAGTGGAAACCCAAGTTTAGTTTTTACCACCATTTTCCATTATAAAAGTGCTTTGTACATATTTTTAATGTTAATATTGATTGATTTGGTTCTATTTTTGTTAAGTTTTTGAATAGGATGTTTGAAATATCACATGTAATGCCAATTACACAACTAATTGTCTTTCTTCACTTTGAAATGTACCATACAATTTGTGTAAATATGTTTTACCCTATGTTTACCCATGTTTGAAATTTCACATATAGTACCACCTACATATTCAATTGTCTTTCTCCATATTGAAAAGTGCCAGATTCATGTAAATCATTTTTACTCTATGTCTATCCACTTTTTCTTGGATGGTATGTATATGATAAACAAATTAAACATTTACCCCTATCTTTACCTCACAAACAAGGTAAATGTTCATTGTTTACCTTTTTGCATATTGATAATTTTGCAAAGCCTAGATATGCCCCTACCTTTACTTGATTTGAGATTTTTTTTCATGCATATGTAGTTTTACCCAATTGATATGTGATTGAAAATTTGTAAATTTACCCTATCGAGTTGATATATTAAAATTGATATACACCTACCCAACACTTGTCTACATTCCATGAAATCAAAACAACATATCAAATTATCATGTACATTCAACACAACATATGTATATTCATAACAAGATGAGTACATAGCGATGTTATCATGTTGCCATCTTCTATGTTTGAGAGGTCAATCTTTCTAAACTTCAAACCAAAATTTCAAAGTGAAAACTAGATATCTTAAATAAACCCAAACATTCCTTGAATATTAGGTGAATGGGAAGGTTTTTGCTCACTTTCTTAATATTAGGAATTTTCAAGAAGAACATTCTAAGGTAAGTACTCATTCATGAATGATCAATCCAAACACATTAACTATAAAGGTTGCAAATTAACTTAAGTCTAGTTATGTCCATCCAAATTATAGAACATAGTAAAAGTTTTAATGTTACTTGTCTTTCATAAGGCCACTTAATAAAATTAGTTGAGTGATTGCAATCATGTAATACCAAAAAGTTAAAGCTTTAGAAAATGGATTTGAAATTAAAAATTTACTTGAAAATTATGTAAAGAAAGAATGGAGATGAAAGGAATAAATAATTTAATATTTCAAATAAATTTTTTGTAGTTGTTAAAAAAATTTAAAGGTTTTTACTAAATTATGATTTAGTAGCTATGGGAAACACACATAGATCCAACAATTTTGATTATAATAAGTTTTAAACTCACTTTTGTTATAGAAATCTTTAAAGGCAAATATAAAACTAGTAGTTCAAGCTTCAACACAATTCAATATCTCAAATGAATATAATCTTTTGTTGATTTTTTTTCTACATAATGTATGCATTTGTGTCTTAGTTTAAAAAGAATCCAAAGTGTAAAAATAAGTTTTGTATTCTTTATCTAAAAGTTATATTAAAAGTGTCTTAAAAATAACAAAAAAAAGATGGCACCTTCATTCAAAATTGAAAATGTTATTTACCTCATCTAACATTTGTGATGCCTATCTTAAAAGGCTATTAAAGGGTTTCAATAAAAACAATGACTAGTTATGGGTTGGTTAGTATTCTTGTCAAACCTTTAATAATTCTTCAAAAAGTGACTATCTTAATTTCTAACTAAAAAAATTATTAAAAAGTATTCCAATTCGATAGTCCAATCACTATTGAAGTTGGAAAACTTCAAAAATTATATTTTAAATAATTTTTGACTCAAATTTATTATTTTATTTTCATATCACATCATGTTCAAAATTTTTATAATTTTTTTCATTGGATTCATAAATGCATAAACATTGTTATAGTTTGTCATGGTCCACATAATCTAGATAAAACGAATTGTAGGAAACAAATGGGTAAAGGATCAAAACTATGTATTTTTATTACATAATTATGAGGATCTATGTTTTTGGTTTCCCAAATATTTATTCACATAATTACATTTGATGCATGTCAATTATGTAATGATCATCCTCCCTATCATGGATTCTACACTTTCACAAATTATACAAAAACCTTTCAACAAATTTTCACTATCTTCTTGTTTGAAAACACAATCTTCCAACTTTCTAATTCTAATTCAAGGATTCAAACCCAAATTTCAAAAGCTGAAACTCAATCATGTCCTAAACAACCTCAAATTACTCCTTACATATTACTGTAATACCTTTACCATTTTGGTAACAAATTGTCAAATATTTAATTAGATTTGAAATCTTAATTTCTACTCTTGATTTTTTATTTTTAAATTTTTGATAGGTAAAGGTTATACAAAATAGTAAATAGGGTCTTGTCAATGTTATGGAAAAACTAGCCTGTCTAGACTACCTTAGTTTAAAGTTGTTGTGAAGGTCTACAATTCAAAACTTGACAATTGAACTTTTGATTTTAATAAAATTTCAGCACAAATAATAAATAAAATTTCAAAAGTTCGACAAAACAAAAAAAAAATAAATTTATGCTGAAATGGTAAAGGTACTACAATATGTGAAAGGGAAGGTGCAACTTCTTAATGCAAGGAAATTACAAGAGGGACATCCTAACTTAAGTAACTACCCCATTCATGAATAATGTAACCCTAACTCGTACGAGTCATAAAATTTGCAAACTAGACTAATATAAGCCTAGTTGGGCTTACGCAACTTGTGAAACATATTGGAAGTTTGGTTTTACCTTGATGCAAGCTTATCTACATTATTTTGCACTTCAATCCCCTTGGGTGCCAAAGGGTCTGAGTGAAATACAATTGGTGTATTACCTCTTGCAAGTCAAAGATGATAATCTCAACCAAAAAAAACTTAAAAGCACTGGCAAAATTTCATTTTAATTTTTTTGTTCCATCCATACCCATTGGGGTATCATGGGAACAAAATGAAAGAAGAGAGCTCCAGATTGCATTCTTTGAAATGCTCTGCCATTTGCGGAGGACAAATTCCCGTTGAAAATTTAAAAATTATGAAGCAGGGTACATGTATACCCAAAATAAGCACCTCTGGATTCTGCCTCTGGCTCGGGCAGGCACTTATTTCAAGAACACCCCACTCCTCGACCAGTACCCTACTGCACCACGGGTTCCACTAAAAACCACCTGACCCTCAAAAGTTCACATCTTGCAGCAGCCTGTGATGTCGTTCACAACCTGACACACACCAAACAAGCACAATATCCCGACATCAATTGTGTCAGCCTAAGCATTGTTGGATACACACACACACACACTCTCTCTCTCTCACAGGCTTTGATGAAACCCTGCCAAACTTTACAAAAAAGAAAGCACCCAAGAAAGGGAGAGAAAAAGAAACAAGGGGCAAGGACCAAAGTCCAGGCATGCAAACAGCCCAAAAGAGGCGCGCCACCCCCAGGAAATTGAACCACTAGGACCCAAACCCTCCAACAAGTCTTCGTTACTTGGCCTCCAGACACAACCCCAAATTTTTCCTCTTATCAAATACACACATGAGAAGTGTAGGTACTAGTAACTTCAAAACAACTGGCAACTGGCAATTGGGTTTCCGATCTGAAAACAATCCCCTCCCCCTCACTGCTGACACACAAACGGTCCTGCCAAATGTGCTGTCTTCCTCTCCTCGGACATCAGGGTTTTGCTTACCTATACCCACCATCAAAGCAACTGACATTAACACCACACGTACCATCACTTGATGTGTTTTGTTGCTTTGTTTTTGGATTATTCCTCAAATTTTTCCTCCTTTCTCATTTTTGGGCCTTTATTTATCCGCCCACTGAAATTTCATAATTAAAAAAAAGGTTATTTAAAAAAAAGTTAATTTTTTTTTCCCTTCCTGCTGCTACTGCTGCTGCTGCTCCTCCTCCTCCTCTCTTCACAGCAAGATTATTTAGGTAGTAGTAGGTTGTTGTGTCCAGAGTCGACTCATCATGGACAGCCTAGCGCAGCCAAGCTTTTTGTCCAGAAAGGTTCCAACGGCCCATGCATCCATCTTGACCACCACCACCACCACCAATTCGGCCGTCATCTGAAGCAAACTGAGGAGGACCCCACACACAACAAGTAGATGTGAGGTGGAGGAGGGTGGGGCCAAATAGTACAAGTGAACCGGTGCCCACTTTCATTGAAAACTTGCCTTTACAAGTCATGCCAGTTGGGCACTAGCAGTGTTGGTCACTGACACAACCAGGCTCACAAACAGATTGTGCAATGTGGACCCACACAACCCCAGTGCGCCACCCACACTCACGTATTCATTTTGACTTACTGACAACTTATGGTTCCTAACTTATCATTTCCTCATGTCACCCAGGACTTTAATAAAGTTCCCTTTTGTTGGCTCTGCCCAGAGGAAGAAAGAAAGAAGAGACTTCACATCTTTGTAAGATTTTGAGATACAATTGTATTATTTTAAATTTTAAATTAGTTAATTAATTATATTTACTTATATATTTTTGGTTTGAAGGAAGGAAGGAAGGAAGGAAGGAAGTGGCCATTTTGTTGTTGGCCAGAGTGAACCAGCACCCACCCCACCAGCACACCATCCACTAGATGCCCCTTATGACTCAGTTGTGAATGAACCTCACCTGAGTTTTAACATCTGGGTTTCACCTTGGTAACCAATTTGGTAAGAAGTAGGTGCTACCTATACTATGTAGATGGTTTATACATACGCCAAGGCTCTTTTTATTACTACCTGAATTGTTAGTAGGTAGGTAGTATAAACAAGCAACTAGCGAATCACCATGGTTAGTTAGGGAACTGGAACCCGACAGAAAACCCATCCATCCTTATGGGTGCGCTGGTGGGGGTGCTGGTTCACTCTGGTCCCTTTTCCTTTTGTTGGCTCTACCAAGAGGGAAGAGAGACTTCATTCACCCTCATAACATTCTGTGTAGTAGGTCATGGGATTGGGTTTGAATTGGGAATCAACTTGTGAGTGCCAACTGGAGATGTAGCTGTGTTCTCCAAGTTTGTTTTTTTTGAACTAATTCATTTTGCAATCACGGTAGCGTACCTAGCCATGAAGCATGGTTCCACCATCTCTCAATTTTGTATTCCCAATTGGAATATAAACTTTGCACTAGGCATGTACCCATGTGTACCTATTACCAATAGGGTAAATACTAAATACAAGGTAAATGAACCCTAACCCTAACCTAAGTTCATGAACTGGTAAAATGTTGGCTATACCTGTATTGGTTACCTTGCAAAGCCTATATACCCTTTCCTGGATTGGAAATATTATGGAGCTTGGAAACATCAAATATTTATGTGGGTGACAAACGATTTGCCACAGAAAAATGCATATTTTCTCACAAAGCGACTATTGTCCTTGCCATCCATGATTTCCACTAATGTACCCAAGCATTTGCTGCCCTGTTCTGGCTGATGGAGCAAGATATAGTTACAGATCCAGCAACAGGCCAGAGGAACAGAAGAGAGCGGGGAGGGGAGAAAATTGAGGCAATTTCCAATTTTCATTAGTCTGGACGCTGTACACCAAATCCCAACTTTCACAATACCACTTCAGTTTGGTTGGATTTCCTGTTTTGCACATGTTGCTCCTGAGTGAATTGAATGTGTTGGATAGCTGTTGTTCACCAATGCTACAAGCAATTCTAATGGATACTAAGATGTCTGCTCTTCTAGCCAAAAGTTTATCTTATCTTACAGAGCTCTAAAATTGCCTTAGCGCTTTATGGTTGCAGTAGACAACACCATCCTTTTTATTATTAAGCCTGTCCATTCAGCAGTTTATGTAAAATCTGATACATCACGCAGAGGATATTTTGGCTCTACCTGTAAGGGAGAGAGTAGAGAACAATGCTGTTTTCATCTGGTCCCACATTTCCAGGAATGTTTGTTTCACCAGGTACTAATTGAGTTCAGTTTTCAAGAACTTCATGGAGCATTATTATTTTAACTGTCGCTGATTTGAAATTGCCGGAAGGGGAGGGAAACAGCCAGTGGGCAAATTTGCCACTTTGACCAAGAGTAGAGAGCCATGTTACTCTAATAAGAAGAGTAATAGCTTTGGTTGGAAGTTGAGAACTGCTGCAGCTCCAGAGTATTGTCCACATGTTGGTTGCTCTTGCCAACTACGATGTTAAAGAAGCTTGTGGGGCTTAAAGAATCTGAGCTCTATTTTGCAATAGCTGTGGGCCTCTACAAGGCGGAGAAATTTCAATGTTCCTTGTATTCATTGGAAGGCCAATGTACGTTTACTGATGATGCCATTACCTGAACAGTAACGACCATACTGTGAAACTAAATGTTGGGTATCTCCTACTAAAGATGGAGTTGCAAAATTAGATTGAGCGTGCATTGGGAAGCATAAGGTTCAAAACAGCTTGATAAACACATTGCACCTAGGTATGGATCTGTCTGCAACAAACTCCGCCTGCATGGTTCAAATGCAAACAAAAGTGCTGCATGAATAACAACAGTTGGGTTACGTAACACAAACTGCTGATGAGTTCTTGGTGTACTAGGCTATTTGTTGGTCTACATCAGGCAGAAACTATGGAACAACGCAGAGTTCATTTGATGCCACACTTTGAGGACCATTCACCAGGGAGCTCATTTGTGGGAATTTCACATGCAACATTTCCCACTTTAAATGTAGCTAATTTGAACTTGCCATAAGAGGCAGAGCCACAGATCCATACCTACGAAATCAGAAGCGAACTCAGATGGAGTTCATCACCAGGGTTGAAGATTAAGAGGAGCTTTACCAGATGCTTAGCCCCCCTGCAGAGAAGCCAAGAAGAAGACCCTTGTTGGAAGCTACAGACAGTGATGAAACTAAACATAAGAACAGTGTACGCTTGAGGTTGTAGCACCATGGATTGAACCTATTGCCATTGGCCATAAACCCGACAACGGCTCACCACCTAAAGTTGATGCATTTTTATCTTCCTGTAACTGACGAGAGATCCAGCTCATCCTGGTTTCATTGGCCTCTGCTTTTAGTTCAGGAGAATCAGACTTCAACGGTTCACTGATGCTTGCCCATAACTCCCATAGAGCAGCTAGAAACTTACCACTACTAGGGAAGCACTGGAAGGGCATCATAATTCGAGAAATCGGCACAACCATCAAAGGTTTCTCCGTCCCGAAAGATGGTAATGTAAATATGGTTATAATCATCGCCCTCATAAGAAACAGGAACAAAACAAAACAAAAACTGCCGAGAAAAGACTAGCAAAGACTACAACATAGCAAGCTTCCCACAAACTAACACCTACAAGTAGGCTCCACAGAAAGCCTTCCGGAAAACTAACGCATACGAGAAACCTCCATATGTAGGAAAGGGCTACAGGGCTTGTGAAGATGAAACCCTACAGAAGGGTTTCATCTTCACAAGCATCCGAAGAAACTAAGGCCCAAGTCATTCGAAACATTCGAGATAGTACAACTGAAAGACAAATATCGGTAACATATTAGACCCTAAAGAAGATCTCTCAACAAAAACCTCTGGGACTAAGCGCAAGCGCAGAACACAGACCATCGCTGTATTCCTCAACTGACCGACGCGCCATCGACATTGTACTTTGCACGTAGCGGAAGAGAGTTGAGAACTTCCAAGACGAGTTCATTTATACAAGTTTTTAGGGTTTCCGCACCATTGCTGGATCTGGACGGCGCTAGATCTAGACAGTCCAATTTTTAGGCCATTATGTCAAATAACTATTACCCTAATTTTAACAGAATGACAATAAGGATGATCATTATGCTCTGTAATCTTCATTCACGAAGACGTCAAAGAGTGAAACGCATCATTATCGTCTGTAATCTGTCTGTACTCATTGACGGCAGTGGACTGTGGAATGTTACGTGTTGTAGCCTGTGTCCTTGGGACATCTTTTCTTCGTTTTCTGGGTATCGTTCTGTTTTTAGGTTAAGTGTTGGCTTCGACGTCAGCATAGGGAATAAGATCTTTACCTTGGGTGAACCAGCCACCACATGAGTACCATGGTAAAAAGCTTAAAATTCATTTAAATTGCTTTAAGAGCATCTCCACCGGTGCTCAGTATGTGACTCTGGATAATAAAATTAAGTGTCTAAGTTTAGCTGGCTTTTATTTTGGCAACCCCACCAATAAAACTGTAACTGGAACTGCATATACGTGGGAACTACTAATAGCAAACCACCTGGACCAATCATTATGATCGACCAATCAGAAATACTGAGCCGCAGTCAGGTCCACAACTGTGTTGCGCTTTTTACCAGCCACTGCAAGCTTCACGAATTTGGTGCAGAAAAAACCAATTTCCTGAGATAAACCGGCACATTATGACTTTTTCACAATAAATTTTACTGTGTGTAGTCAGATACTGAGCACCGTTGGATATGCTCTAAGTTATATAAATATCCCACTCTTAGAGCAAACATGGTATCTACGTTCACATCTAACATTTCTTGGATTTAATTTGGCCACTTATAGGCCTTACTCAAGAAGATGAATGAGGCTCTCCTGAATGTAACACAAGTAAAGCATAATTGAGACTTTTAAGAAAAGCAACGTAGCCCTAGCATCAACTATGAACCAAGAAGAAGACTTCTTTATAGCTGATTTGGCCAGCATCACTCTCATCAATGGTTTGGTTTAAAAGAACCTTGCAATTTTTATGGCTAATGACTTCCTTTTCCATGCCTTGGCCAAATCAGGATGTTTACAAAAAATGTAGTGGGAAGTCTTGTCACTCTTCCATTTGTAACTTAGTTCTTCAACCTCAACATTTTAAGCATTTCCATGGCATGTTTCAACTTAGCTTAAAGAGGTCTTGTCCCACCCCACATGCACCCTTAAGCCATTGAAACCTTGTTTGTGATGGAGGGTTCTTTGTTGGTGGGGTTTGTGAGCACCAACAACCAACTCTATTTGTTGCACTTGTGAATGGGGGTGATGTGATTGTGTTCCCCAAAGGTTTGTTGCATTTCAAGCTCAATGTGGACAAAAGGCCAAGCCAATGGAGTCTCAAGAGTGTAAGTTAATGGCCAAGCCACAATCGTAGTGGAATTGAACAATCAAAGTCAAGAGTACAAGTCAATGGTCAAGGCTCAACCATAGTGGCGTTGAACAAACAAAACCCAGGAGTGCAAGTCAATGGCCAAGCCACAACCATAGTAGCATTGAACAATCAAAACCTAGGAATGCAAACACAAGTTATAACATTATTTGGGTTATATGTTATTTCCCATCCCACATTTCAAAACTCAATAAAGAGTTTTCACAAGGTAATCCAAGTTGGGATCTTCATCCTTTTTGAATAATCTCAATTGAAATGTACAACCAACCTTAAAAGATACACATTCTTCACTTGACTTGAATAGGATCAATGTTAATTTTTTTTAATAACATGTAGCTTTTCAATTTTGAGCTTAAAGGTCCTTTTTCCAAGTATGCAATCAAACACACCTTACATCTTTCAATCTCATTGGTTGAAGGTTAATGAACCAAACATTGAAAGTTGAGGATGGCTTTGGTTTTACAAAACTAGCAATGACTATGTGATCTTGCAAATATATCATTTCAACAATGATGACATTTAGTTTATCTTGATCATTCATTTCATTTCCTTTAGTAGAAAGCTTGCATAATTTTGACAAATCTTTTAAAGTAACAAATAATAACTCACCTAATTCAACTTTTGTTATGCATTGAGAGCAATCTTTTCACAATGACATGCTATCATTTCTTGCAACCCTTCTATTACTAGTGTCTTTGAAAACATGAGATGGACTTTGGACTTGTTTACTCCTTGTTGCACATAATCAACAAAGGACCTTTACTCCATGAATGTTATTGCTATACAACTTTGCTTTTAGCATCATTGCTCTATTTGATTATTTCAACACAACTTCACCATTTCAACCTTGCTACTAGCTACATGCTCCCAAAGTCGCTAACACAACCCTCACACAATTATCCACCAGAACCATAAGCCTCTTTGAACACAACTTGAACACCCACAACTTAACATAAAGAGAAAAAGACAATTGAACTATGCATACTTAGAAAAATTACAATCAATTAAAACCTATGGGCAACTTTCAACACTAAACTATCATTTTAGAAAAACAAGAACCATGCCATAGCAACTTCATTCACCCTTCTTAAGCTCCATTGCTTTCTCATGCCATATACATTTTGAGGTGTGGTGTAATATTCCCAATGTTTGGGATTTCATTGTTGCATTTGAGTGGATGATATTCGCATCAACATTATAAAATAATTTTTATGTTGTATGTATTTATTTATTTGAATGACACTAGCAAATACAACTTACAAAGTAAATGTAATATTGCAAGTCAGGCCCAATGGCAAATGGCATGATACCATTTTCATGTGTTTATGAACAAGTTTGAACTTGGGACCTTTGCAATGTAAATAAAGGTTGTAAAATTGGATCATCAACCTTGAAGCAACAGTGGATTTTAGTCTTTGGAGTCCACATCCCATGTGGGGTAGCGTGCTTAATTTTTTTGAAGATACAATTTATTATTATTTAAAAAAAATCCACATAAGGACCTCCCTCTCTTGTAAGTTGGAGTCCATCATCTCTTGAATAGGATGTTGAAGTTGTCCCTTTTTAAAGAGGGGGGTGAATTCTTTGAGGTCTTGATAACATATGCTGAGTTCAATTTTGCACTCCACAATACGAAAACTTACCAAACCTACTAGGCACGAGGCCAATTTACTCCAAAATAAAATTTAAAAAATTGAGGATGTTCGTTGTAGCACACAAGATACAAACTAATTCACCACAATATGCTTTGAAAAGAATTTTTTAAAGAAAAATTGATGATGTTGATTGTGATAGGATTTCATTTTGATTCTTTACGCAAAGTCCTTTCTTTGGCCCTTTCTTTTTTTTGGGCGGAGGTGGGGGAAGGTGAAGAAGGAAAACTTCACTCAAAGCAGATGGACTTTTTTTGCATCAACAGTCTTTTTACTTTAAATTATTTTGTTTTAAAAAACATTTTGGTTAGAATGAGAGACAGAGGCAAGAGGATGATTTGACAAATTTATTAAAATAATAATTTTCTCCTAAGAAATTACACGTTAGAATGAGAGAAAAAGGCAAAAAAGATTGGGAAACGTTTTTACTAAGTTTAGTTGTGCACCGTGGTGAGACCTCGAGGAAAGCTCCATGTGGATTTCTTTTTAATTGAGTAAAAGACGAGGAGAGCAGTAGTCGTCTTTCGTCGCAACGCCCGCGCCATCGCTGCGGCGGCACCACATCTGCAGCGACTCCGCCTCGCGGCGCCCTCGCCTCTCTGGTGATGACCGAAGGCTCTGCGCGCGCACGCCCATTTTCTTGCTCGGGTGAACCTCTCGTTTTTCCATGATCTTTGTCCCGATCGCGAAAAAAAATTGGAGCCGCATCTACCGTCGCTTCAAAGCTCCAGCGATAAATTCCATCACGTTCTCTTGGCTTTTGGGGAGGGGGAGGTACGCTTCACTATTTTCTTTGCTTTCATGCATTTAAGATTGAATTTAATTTCGTAAGCGTGATGTCCTACACTCCACTGCTGCTGCAAAAAGATGGAAATCCAAATTTTCCCATGTCCCTTAGTCGCTGACACGAGCTTTATACAAAATTACACAAAAATTCGTCAGGTTTACGGTTTTCGCACAGGTATAGAATGAGTACGTTGACGGCATTCTTGTCCTTTTGGAAGGTTTTGTCGCTGTTTCTGTCGCGATTTGTCGATTTGGAGTCAGTTTTCCTGTCAAAAATCGTTCGGAAAATGACGGAGGAAACAAGTGAGCCGTCGATGTCCTTTGTGGTAGCTTATCAATTGTCGCGAACCTCAATGTATTTAGGGGCAATGACCTGAGGGATAAGCGGCTTCTTGGTTGCGCCACTATTGCCTCTCTTCCTAATGAGCGGGATCTTACCATAGTTTTGCTCCATCTCCTGCAATTTTTGTGCTTGTTGTGAGTAAATGATGTAGATATTGTTTGTCGTTGGATTCTCTGAAAGGACTCTGACTTTGAGGTGGTGTAATAAGGGAGTAGGAAACGGTGATACAAGAATAAAAAATGCACATTCTGTTGAACTGTGACTTTGTGTTCTGTTGTTGTATGCTCAACCCTACCAACAAAGATCCTCCTTTCAAAAGTTGGCTGGGAAAGGACTGAGGAGGACTTAGTTTTTAGTGTCTGAATTTTTTAGGTATGTATCTTGCAATCGCTGCAAAGAAGTATGTTTGAGATCAGAGGACATCATTAGTTCAGCAAGTGGAAATTCATCAGTCAGCTGAAGTATTGTATATGCAATATGTGTTGCTTTGCAGACATCAAACCCTTTTCTGTCTGCAAATGCTTACAGGATCAGAATGTGAGTTTTGGTGAAATTGAGATTTTTGGATGTGTTTGTATAGGAAATTTTTGAACAGAAATTGAATTCCTTGCTCAATATTTGGTGTATTAGAGCATCCACAAAGAAAATTCTGCATTGAGCTTGTCTTTTGTTGCAAATTTGCAAAATAATACATGACTATATCGATTTTCTCTTGCTTCCCTACACAAATTACATGAAAGCCAGATTGTCAAATTGTATGCACAGTCTATGAACATCAATTACATGGGTTTTGTCTGTGGCAGTCTGCATTTGGAGTGGTCTAAAATGACTTCAGCAGAACCAGCAGTATCTACATATCCAGAAACACTTCATGATGTATCCACTCCTCTTTCACATCACCCTGTTCGTTTCTCTCAATGCCTTTTTAGATGTTGCATTCCAGCTGTTGTCTCTTTTGACCACATCGTGGGGAGTCCATCAAAAGGAATTGCCAGAATTAGGAACACATCTCCCTCCACATCTAAGTGAAGACAGAATATATGACAGTTGCATCATGGAGTATTCTTTGTAGAGAGCAAAATTAAGTGGTCTATTATTGGGGGTTTGGAACAGGATGATGGTACAATACAAGAAAGGCCAAAGCTGCTGGAGCGTGTAGGATTGGGAGTGTTGTCTCTTTCATGTTCTGTCCTTCAAAGTGTGAAGCAGTTACCATTTCCATTTGGATCAACTGTCAGAGTAGTGGAGGACGTCATTGGCCCACCTTTACAACCACTTGTCACCTATGTAAAAAATCGAAGTTTAAACATGCTGTCTTATGTTGATGATCAGGTGTTTTTCTTGCACTCTACTGGTTTGTTCTGTCTTTTCCAAATCTAGGCTTATTTTCTGTGTGGAGAAACAGCAAGTTTTTCAATGACTAATCTGACCTGAATTTGGTTTATGAGGAAATTCCTACAGCTGGGAATTAGATTTTCTCCTGCTCCTTCCTGACAAATTTTGCATGACTGCTAGCCTCTAGCATAGAAAAGGTGTACTGGCTACTTCGCTGTCACTGCTGCTCTTGGCTTTGCACATCTTTGGTTGTTTCCTTGTGATCAGGTGAGGAGCAGGTCCTGTTTTGGACATGTGTACACAAAGTCCTTTTGTGCAGAGTCAGATATTTGCTGCCATACAAGTCACTTGATACACAAGGAATACGATGCCCATTTTGAGTCCTTTCTGCACACTTCTTGCAGAGTATTGACATTCCATCTGTTGTTGATGTATCCAGTTGTGTTTGATTGGTGGTGAGGTTGAGAAACAAGTACCAGGTGTCTCAGACATTTTGTGTAAAGCCCAAGATCTGCATGTCTTCTCATGGAAGGTTGCAAACAGAGTTTGCAGGCGGGGATTGGTTGGTGCTGCTGCTGATGTTTGGGTTGAGTATGAGGTTGTGGTAAAGAGCAAGTCAGAAGAGGCACTCAATCTGGCCAATAAAGTCACATTGCTGCGGATTTTTGTTCCTGTTGTGCAAACTATTGGTGTCCCTTTGGCACAGGCAGGTTCCAATTGGCTTGTCCGGCACAGTGAGGTTGAAGATAAACATCTTGTGGTTTGTGAAAAGGATGCTTCAGTGTTGCAGATGAACCAGTTGGACACTGATCTGGATGAGAAGAGCATGAATGCTGTTGAGGTGGCAAGCAAGGGAAGCTCTGTGAGGGCACAGCACCAGGAAGGGGCAGCTATTGAGCAGAATTTGGTGGTTGAAACACCTCAATATGAAGATCCCCAAGGTACAGTTCCTGAATATCCCAGAGATGAAAGTCCTGAAGGTGATGTTCAGGAAGTTTACCAAGATGAAATTATGGAAGAAGAAACTCAAGAAAATGAAAGCAGCACAGAAGGTCCTCAGAAGTCTCAGATAAATGATGACTCTGATGAGGCAGACGAGCTCATCAATCTGTTTCAATCCAGTTGGAGCTTCAATCCCGGCACCGGTTTAAAAAAGTGAAGGCCACTTCTCTTTACAGGATCATGAAGAGGTTCCATGAATTGCCAATTAGCTCTTGACAGTACATTTGCTTGAAGTAAGCTAAGGTGCTGTGGTTTGATGAAACCTTCCCATGTTCAATTGGCCATACTGGTCAGGTATTGGTTATTGACAGCTGCATCATTAATGTACATGATCCACAGCAAACTTAACTCCTGTACATTGTTTCCCATGAATTTTGAAACTAGTTTTAAAATTGTGGGTGAAAAGGCCTTTGTTAACAAGCAGTCCATAAGAATATTGGTGAGTAGTCATGTACAGATTTCTACACTAAATTCATGGTGAGTGCAGGGTCCATAGTTTCCATTTTGATCTCCAGGCCATGAATACCATTTGGGGACTGTACCAAAATGTGCTGTTTACAAAGCTGGAATATAAATGCATCAACCATTTTAGTCATGAACTACTTACAGATTATATGTGACAGATATTTCAGATGCATGAAACAATTCTGCAAACAAGATTTGTTCTTTCATGGCTCGATTGCTGTTATGCACAAGTGAAAGATATATGTGAAATATCTGAGATGTCACCTCACCTGTTAGCTTACAAATCAGAAGCTCAAATGAGAGTTTTAAGGCATGAAATCTGACATGGGAGTGAACAGCACCTGACCCTATTAGAAATTGGATATTTCCAGAAAGGATACCCCCAATGGGAAAAGAGGGTGTTGATGTGACTTTACTGCTTGGTGCAGAATGGTTGATCACTCCAGGCAAGGCTTTTGACACCATCAACCAGTACCAAGATATCCTTCACTGGGAGATGAGAAAATGTGTCTTCTCTTCATTAAATAAGAAAGGCTGGTTTGTCCCATCACCCAGACTTCCAGTGGGGGCAGAGATACACACCCCTGACAGTGCCCTGAACCAAAAGTCTTCTCTATACTCGAAACAGCAAATCTGAAATATTGCAGATGCCAACCATTGAAGTGCCAACAAACTTTCTTACAGAATTGAACTGCAATCCATGAATCAAAACATGTAACAGCAACATCATGGCATGGATGGTGAGTTCTAGCACATAAAATTTGGAGCGTGCTTGAGAATGCAGTGACGACCCTGTGAGGCTGAGGTTGAAGACCGTTGAAGCCAGTTGATTTCTGGACCTGCAGAAAACTTGCATCTAGATTCACTTCCATAAGCTGCCTTTTTTATGGAAGTCCCAGATTAAAGCCTGCATTTTAGACACTGATATTGCAGAAAAAAATCCACAAGAACACATTTGAGAGTAACCAATGTTTCAATTCCGGCAAAACCAAAAGCAAACAACAAGAATGAGTGCAGTCGTAACCTTGAAAGTCACTCACAAAGTATCGCACCAAGACCTTCACCATAAAACAACAGTGACTAGCTGCAGTAACTACCCACAGACTTCATGGGCTCTGAATGGTGGTTGTAAATAAGTATGTAAACAATCTACCCAACATTTTGGGCAAACCACTTATGCAAAATCTTTGCCCTGGGTTTCTGTCACATTCCCGGCAGCAAGGGTAATATTCCATAATGATGTTGGATAGCACTCAGGAGATGTGGCAAAAAATAAAGTCAATAGTATTTTCATTAAGCTGCAAGATGCTTATGAGAGTAAGCTTCGTTTCATTTAAGCTTTCCACTGCACCTGCAGAAAGGCCTACATAGAGGTATTGATTGGGGCCTTCTGTGGTTTCAATCACCCTTAAACCAAAAATAAGGCCTTGAATCTTAGCATGATGATCATAATAAGCCACAATTCACTAGAACCCTCATCCATTGTGTTCTTTATAGGTGCATCAGATGGTTATTTCAATGCAAGTGAACAAGACGATGTACCTGGGAGTCATGACCATCATCCAAATATGGGCAAGGGCTATGAGGGGCCCAAGCAACAGAATTCACTCAAGCTTGGTGCTGCTGAAGTTCTGCAACTGGAGCTGTTGGAACTCAAATATCCAAAACCACCACTTTGGAACTGTCCATCAAAATTGTGGCCATGTAGCAGGGGACTTGCTTATTCCAACCCAATCACAAGAAAGATATGTCTGGTTTTGTTCTCTCATAAACAATTGTTAAGTGTTCTTCATCCCCTCAAATCAAGCACTTGGATAGAACCATCAGCTGAAACAGAAATAAAACCCCATCCTGCCCCCCATGCAATTGCATAAACTTCTTTGTCATGAGCAATGAGTTGGGTGTCTAATATTTCCTTCCAAATGTCCCAAATAGTGCATGTTGTGTCAATTTTGGATGGTCCAAGCCACTTGGCTCAATTTCATTCCAATCAAATCAAGTCATTGGTGCACAAAAATTACTGTGCTTTTTGTTGTTGATTTGGCTTTTGATCATGCACTTGCCCATAACCCATATTGCGAAACTTTAAGAACTTAAGGGCCATGTTTGAGATTGTTTCAGAGAGGTTCTCTGAAACTAAATTTCAGAACACCTTCAATGTTTTTGTAATCCTCATTGATTACTGAGCATACTCAATGAATCTTGACCAAAATAGAATCAATTTGGAGTCTCTTGCCTTCATAACACATTCATCAGAAAGTACAAAATTTTTCAGTAAACTAGCCTGCACTTAATCTTACACTATGCCTCATACCATGCAAAGCAACAATCCTTACATCAGGTGATATTGGCCTATAAGTACTTGATAACTATGCAGGTGAGTACAAGACAATGATTTCGAAGAACTAAGTAGAGCAAATGCTGAAGCTAGACACTCCAAGAAGATCAGAGAGCATGCTGTGTTTATCTTAGTGGAGGTGAAGCAAACGATTTTCATGGCAAGGCTGGAACTTAGCCTGCCATATGTGCCAAAAAACACCAGTTGTTGCTAGCAAATCTGGTTTCTAGCACTCTTTGTCAGGTATGAACATAATCTTTGTGGTGGGGTATGGATGCTCAGAGGAAAGCTTGGGAGATCTGCTTTTAAATTCATAAGTTTCATTGTTGTCAAGTTGCACAACTTCCGCTTCAAAACACTAAATCTTCAATGAAGGAACAATCACAAGGCGCATATTTTTTGTCTTTGTGGACACTCCAATTCGTACCATAGATGAGCCATGGAGCTTCATAAAGTGTATATGTCAGACCTTTGTTGTGGGTCTTGCCCAAATACATCTATGCCTTGATCTTATGCCATCCACCTTGTTCAAAAAACACTTCTTGCTAAACAAGGTATTCAAAACTCTGCAGGTCAGATCTACAGTCCATCCATAACCTGTACACACATGAGGCATGATAACCTGTACACACACGAGAGGCAAATGTATCCGTTCAACATATTTAGCATTGATGCAACTTTGCTTGCAAATCCCAATGTAAGAACTTGGCAATTGCAGAGATATGGGGTAAGTGCATGGAGTTCAGGAGTGTTGCATACCAGTTTCTGGTCAATTTTATGATGTAGCCAAAGTGGCAATCATCCATAGCCTGGAGAATTAGCCAATTTTGGCTATATTTACAAGATCTGAAAGTTTTAAGAAAAAAAGCATCCTTCTATATTTCTGGCTACCTGCTGGAGCCAAATATAAGAATGTAGAGATTTTCATTTTGATTTTTAAAAATTCTGGTTATTGAAAGCCCCAAAAAATCACTTCATTTTCACCTTTGAAATTTGTAATTTCACTTTTTGGTGAAACATTGAGAGTAAAAAACAAGCTGGTCACCTCAACTAACACTGTACTAGAAATCTAGTCTTCAAACCTAGTAACTTGGCAGCTTCCACACTAATTATATTATTTGTAGAAATGTTGAAATTTTCATAAAATACTTATTTGAAAGATGGTTATGTAACATATGTTGGTGTAACTAAGGCAATTTAGTTAGTTGACACATAGCAATGGAGGCAATGGCATGGTCTTCACTGTTAATTGCCAATAATGTGGTAGTGATGTGGTGATAGTCACATGAATAACACATGACCCATTGTATATTGATTGGGAAAGTGGCATATTGGGTGGGCATAATACCCTATTTCTAATGGACTCTATACCCTATTGGGGTGGACACATAACTTATTTTCTTAGATTTTACATTAGGGTGACTATTTGGGCACAAAGTTTGAGTGCAACATGTGGCATGGGTGCAAAGCTCCTACTTGGGTGCTTGGAAAATTCAACTTACAATGGGTAGCTCATTTTGGCATGTTGATTTGCATAATCAAAAATTTAACTCATGTCATTTCATAGTTTTGACTTGTTAGTTGTGGGATGAATAATTGCCATGAATAGTTTATTTAGGTAGCATCCCATCTAATGTCATCAATTTATTTGAGAATTTTAATTTAATAACTGAAAGCTTGTCATGGCTAATAGAAGAAATCATATGCAATCATTCTATTTGTAATTACATGTAATTATTAATCATTTGTAACTATTTTTGGTCATTTTTGCAATTATTTGGTAAATTTGGTCATTCTTGCAACTATGTTGCAAGTAGATTGCAATTATTATTCATTCTTTCATATGAATAATTTTTAATATAGTTTTCATTCAAGAAAAAAGTATATGTCCCATCAATTATAATAGTGATCAAAATAATCAAACCATTGTGGGACAACCTTAACCTCAAGGGTGTATTATAGTGTATTATGGATATAATATGAAAATACATTTATAGGTGTATTAAGATTGTATTAAGATTATATTTAACTTGTATTTTAGGGCATATTAAGTGTCTATTATGCATGCGTTAAAAGTATATATGTATAGTCTGTGCATATTAAAGTTATTTATTTATCAAACCTAGATGCCATGTGATGTGGTTTAGGTCTATTCCTAGCATAGGTGCCATATGGATGACATTTGAGCATTACTTTGGTTTAGTTAAAAATTAACCTAAATTTAACCTAAATAAACTTAGGTTTAGTCAACATTTAATCAAGTTTTCAATTTCACTGAAGCTTAACCAAAGTTTGTTCAAGTTATAATTTAATCAAGGTTTAATCATGGTTGAGCCAAGTTTTAATTTAATTAAGTTTTAACCAACATTTGGTCAAGTTTTAGTTTAATCAATGTTTAGGTGTAGTTTAACTAAGTTTTTGTTTAGCCATGACTTAACCAAATTTTGATTTCACCAATGTTTAGCCAAGTTTTAATTCTGCTAATGTTAATCAAATTAATTAAAAATTTCAATTTTTTATATAAATTACTTGCCCCAAATGTCAAAATTTGAAACTTTGAAACTTAAACCTGTTTATTATTGAAACTTTGAGAAACTTAAACCTAATTATAGGACCACTACTGTCTTTTTTCAACATGTAATCATGAGCATTGAATAAATTTATGAGTTTAGTTGAAAGTTTTGTTTTTTGAATGTTTTGTTGTTTTTGTGAACCATATGTTGGTTCACATATGGAATGATGTTGATAGCATGCATTTTTGTGAAGTTGTTGACGTGTAGTTCATGAACTATTGTGGGATGGAATTTGTGAATGGGTAACATTGTGAAGTCATACTTGGATCTTAATAGAAAGTTACAAAAATTAGAATTGGGTGGGACCAATTTCTTTGCTACCATCCCTTATTCCATTTCTAGAACTGCAACAATAAAATATTAATAGTTGGTGATCTTGAAGGTTTGGTCACTTGATATCTTAAGGAAACTTCCCAAATCAAAAAAATTATCTTTGTTATTTTTCATAAGCTGACTAGTTGTGTGTGTTCACATGCATGTTTATATCATTGTTATGTAGATTAAGAACTCGAAGACGATGGAAATGGAAAATGTTATATATAAACTCTTGGTGTTGTAACATAACATGACAATTTACAATTTGCAATTGATGATTTCAAGGTTTTGTCATCCATGATCTCAAGGTAAGTTCTTAATTGGTAGTTACTATTGATCATTTGTTGGTCTAATATCTTGCATCAACATGTTTGTCAAATTTAGCATGTGGAAAAGATTCATAGGAATTGCTTCAACATAAAAAAAAAATCAATAATATAATTAGTTGGCATTGATGCTACAACAAACAATTGAATCGTTATTTGCCAAATTGTACTATCTAGAAGGACATTTGGTTGTCCTTGAGCTTTGTTAAGCTACAACTATTGTCCTTGTCATTAGAATGGAAATTGTTTTCAATAGAGATTCACCATCTTCGTATATGATCTCTTTTAGTTTTTGCATGTTGAACATGGATTTGAACAACACAATTGGAGACCCATTGTTTGTGAATTTCAATGGTTGCCATTCATTATATATTTGTGTCTTGTAGAATGTGAAAGACAACATTTATGGGTCTAAAGTTATGCTAGCATTAGAGTTGATGTTGATGGAAAGTCCTTTAAGGACAATTTTACATTGTCAAAATAGTATAGGAACTTGAAAAGAGTTGTGTGATTTCAATTGTTGTTTGTGGTTACATCATTGATGATGTGATTTGACTTGATGACTTTATGAAAAGTGTTGATGTTATTCAAGAACATTCACATATTTGTGTATTGTTTGATCACATCTTAACAACTTGGGATCACTTTGAGTTTATGGATATCAAAGACGCCAACATTAGAAATTTCTTGTTGTTCAAAACTTTTCTTTTTGCTAATGTTCTTTTGAATGCTAAATGTGTGGGTCATCATGTCATTGTTGAAGGTAGATTTTACCAAAATTGAAAATTTACCAAAGTTTTATGGAAACTGAATTTTTCCTTACCAAATTTTTTCTATTGAATTTCCTCTACCAAAACTGATTTTTACTATCAGTTTACATTATGTATATTTAAGATTGATTCTTTTGGGATTAGGCTAACTACATGTTCCACCGATTCTAACTTCTTTCTTGAAGGTATTTAAAGTTCTATCCCTTTGTGGACTATATAAGAGGATTATTTTGGAATAACATTACTTTTCTCTTGCCATACTTTTGTATGTAAAGTTTTATGTGCAGTTTTTTTCCTTTGTATGTTTGGAGTATTTTGACTTTTTGTATGCAAGTATTCTTCCTTGCATGTTTGTTTCAAATTTGTTTCTATAGAAAATTTATGAGGTTGTCCTAGTAAAATTTGACAATCTCTTTTGTGTTGAAGCTTTTTGCTTACCTAAGGAAAGTAATAAGATTTTATCTTTTATTCCCTTATTTTATCTTTTCAAAACTTGATAGTGCACCGAGTGGCTTTAATAATCATGTAATTTAGATTTGTGTGATTCATTAGTGCCTTCAACTTGTGATGAAACTCTTGACTAATATGAAGTTTTTTGTGCGAATTTTTGACAACTGAAATGGTAGTACAACTTCAAACACTTTTAATTAAAAAATGTTGATTTTGTGTGGCCAAGATTGGGCAAATGGATGGGGATTATTGACAACCATTTTCAAATTATTTATAAAACCTCTTTTGGTATAGACCAAAGATGCAAATGCATTAGCAAGCAAAAATGGGAGTGTGTAGAAAGAGAGAATCCCACCTTAACGCCTTAAAAATTGTCAAGCTCCAAAGCTTCATTGCTTTCAACCTTTGATCAAACTAGTTCTGCAAAGGTGGTTATCATTTCTTATTGAAAACAAATAACATCATAGTTTATCACCATTACATTAAAAAAATACTATCATCACTTTGTCATATTGTTCATATCATGGTAGGTGTTTTGGGAGGCAATGTTTTTGTTTACATCAATGTTATGTGTGTGTTGAATTGGACAACCTCTAATGCCTTTCAAATTTGTTGGAATGGTTAGGATAACAAGAAATACAAATAAAATATAATTAATAAATTAAAATATGCAAACATAACTGAGGAACACAACAATTAATTAATGTAAAAATGGATGAAAAAATGTTCATGTTCATTCATTTGTGCCAAATAATAAATAATATTATAATGCATGTTGAAAATATTGAAAATCAAATTATGATCTGCCAAAATTCATTGTAAAAAAATAAAAATAATTTGGCATTAACATGTTGAATCCTTTTAAGTATTAAGGTAACATGAATGTCCTTTGGATTCTAGCTTGAAGACTCAACAATATGATAGTACCTTTACCATTTTGACCATAATTAAACTAATAATAATGAAATTTGAAATTTCAAAAAAAATAGCCAGCTTGCTGAAAGTTCCAAAAATTTAATTTTTAAAATGCCAAAATTTATGGATCACTTAGATCACCCTAACAATAGTTTTGGTTTAGTCAATTTTGTCTTCAAAATTTGATGAAAATGGCTTATTTTCTCAGCAACAAATTGCCAAATTGAAATAATTTAAAAAAATTTAGGAGAAAATGTTGCCATATATAGGGTTGCCTATGGGAGAATTTTAATGATCAAATCAATAAACTGTCACCATTCATGTCGCATTTGACTTGGGATTCTCACCATACCTATTACATTGCAAATTTGAGAAAAAACCTTGGTCTTGGTGTTTCTCACACACCACGAGGATGAAAACCAATGTGGATATGTACTTATGTAAATTACCTATTAGTACTTATTTAGTTACCATAAGTATCTATTTATAATAATGTGTTGAATTTATTTTTTTGCTTTCACTACATCCAAATTTTTAGGAAATTTGTGATTGTAAGGTACAGGTGAAAAAGTGAAAAACAAATAAATATTCGCTTGAAATATTTTGAAATGGTAAAGGTATTATGATAAGTCTTCAATTCATTTTCCATGATAATTGTTGGTTGGGATCACATGGCCAAGGTGAACTAACACCCATATTGATACTTTCACCTTCTTGAGTGAAACTTCTTAGTGATTAAATTAAATTCCTTTAAAATGTTAAATTTGGAATCATAGCAATGATTTAATCTAAGTGTGGGATATTTATAATATTTTGAAGCAATTTAAATGAAATTTGGAACAAAGGAAAAAGGTGACACTTCATGCACAAATAAGAGGGATTAGGAAAAAAAAATTTATGGGAATTAAAAGCATAAACATTTTGGGCACACACCCATGGGCCACATACTCCTACATGTTGGAACAAGGTCCAACCATGCTAATAGGAACCACACTTGTCCATTTAGACTTGTACTTTTCTACCATTTTTTCCAAGAATATTTTTGAAATATATTCTATACATCATTTAGAAAAAAAAATTCAAAATTTTATTAATATTGTTATGTTAAGGTTTACATTAAAAATTTGTTGAACATATGTCATTTTAAAACATTCAAATTGTGTGTTGTGTGTTTTTATGTTTAATTATTGTTTAAAAACACTAATTACATAACATAAAAAAGTAATTGTATATTTTTTGTTCATTAAATTGATTTAATTAAAAAAATATGTGTACAAATATATTGAATATAACATTATATAAAAACAAGTCCTTTTTTTTTAATAATTTGAAAAAAAAAAAAAAAAAAAAAACGGTTAAAATTTTTAATAATAATTTTTTTTTTTATAAAAACAAAAAATAAAATTTTTTTTTTTTTTTTTAATTTATATTTTATTTTATTTTTTTTTATTTTTT
>Ga0116227_10004130_pt1 | contig 31701 bp, 33 predicted proteins | sample S1TSphgellanicum_FD_89693 | JGI IMG/M metagenome (GOLD analysis project Ga0116227, IMG submission 89693) | Host-associated microbial communities from peat moss isolated from Minnesota, USA - S1T2_Fb - Sphagnum magellanicum MG | ecosystem: Host-associated > Plants > Peat moss > Unclassified... | reverse complement strand
TATCACTATGCCTCCTAGTGCTACCAGCAAAGGTGTCCATCTCAAGAGCAAAGGTCTTCCACTCAGGATGTTGTGTGAGGATCCTGTTCCAATGTCTTCTCTTATAGATAGGCCCACCATAAGAGAACAAAGTACGACCCTCCCTACGACTACTAGCTGAATCCTCTACAATGATCTCCTCACAAGCATATACTCTGTAGCCATGCCTCTCTCCAAGTTGCAAAAAACAATTGAGATCAGGGCTGAGAAAGGCAAACAAAAAGTCAACCTGGGATGGCACATGGATACAAAAGACAGTGCACCATATATCCACGTTGGTGCACTGGGTGCTGGTTCACTCTGGTTAAAGGTAATGAAAAAAACCAGTACCTCCAACCAACGTAATAATGAGGTGTTGTTTTTCTAGTGCACCTGGACACAATGTCATCATAGAAATCAGGGCATTTTGAAAACTAGCACGCAGTTCCATTTCCTGGAAGGTATTGCATTTGTGATACTCCTTGGTTTTCACAAGAAAAATGTTAAAGCCCTCTGCGGAGGGCATTACCAAATTAGGGATCATGCTTGGCTCCACCTCACTTGGGCCCTTTATTTTGGTTATTCCCTCCTCCTAAAGCCTAACCTACCACACAAAATCACATGACGACCATGGTCTAAACAAATTCATCAACCCACTAGAAAGTGGTAAGCGGCAATGGTTTTTTTAACTGTTTTTTGGGGATAAAGCTGATTGATGGGTATCAGTAGAAATTGTGGCACTCTAGAGCTGGGAAGGTGCTAAGGGAAGAACTTTAACTCCACCGCCAAAAAACTTCCAACACTGGGCTCAACACTGTGACTGAGAAGGAACAGGTTTTTACAGCACTAAGTGAATTGGAAAAAAATGGTCATGTATGAGGAGTTTGACCAAAACTGAGGTCCACTATGCTGAGTGGGTTTTGGGTCCTTGGTGCTTTACTCAGCTCATGTATGAGGGGTTTAACCAAAACCGAGGTCCACTATGGTGAGTGGGTTTTGGGTCCTTAGGGCTTATTATCCAGATAATTTTGGAGTGTGCACTTATAAGGATTTTCCACCATATTTGGAGTCGTCTGATTTTGGGTTTAGGGCCTAAGTTTGCACAAAAAGGGAATGTCTTTCATCATTTGTTGGCCTTCTTTTTGTAAACCTTACAATAGGTTGACTTAATTCACCACTCCAGTTGAAAGTTGAAACCCCAATGAAACACACATTTGATGACTTATTCCCATTTTGACTATTATGCAAAAGTCTGCCACTTCTGCTAAACCACAAAATTTGAGAAATAAAACATTGGACCAATGTTGCATGATATACATTTTACCTGGATACAAATATGTGCATGGTATATCATATAATCTAAAGTATTTTCTCCAAACTAACATACCCCAAAGAAACACATGCCCTTTTACCATAGGAAAGGCATTTTGTTAACCAATGCATTATACCTTTATTGCATCTGTAGACTTGTGCATAACCAAGGAAGGATACATATTTGTGACTTCAAGTAAAGAACTTGCTTAGGGTAAATAGGAACTAGATATAACCTATATGCATTAATTATAACTTTGCATATGTATTGGATGGATCTTCTATTCATTTAATGAGCTTGTTCATAGTTGGTGTTTCAAAAAAATGAAAAGGGACACCAAGACTTATATTTTATTAATTTTTTAAAATATAATTTATATGAGACAAATTTAAATAATAGAAATTAAATAGTCCAAAGTAAGATAATTCATGCGATGGTGATGATTTTTCACACAAGGACAATATTAGCATTAATATTTATAAGAAAAATTATTTAAATTATTTAAATAAATTTCTATGGATAATTGAACATGTTTTTTTGCACATGTATGTGCAACTATAACTAGAAAATAAGCCTAATGAATACATACAACTCATTAAATGATTTTTTTAATTAAAATTATTTTTTAATGTAGTCTTTTGATTTTGCATTTCAAACCTTTAAAATTTCGATATGATTTGTTTTTCCATCAAATGCACTCAATGAACATGTATTTGCATTAAGGAAAATATGTTTTTGTTATAAAAAAAATTGAAATTAATTACAGGATTTTATGCATTCTTTTATTTTTAAAACCATAATATGGATAATTGACCCTAAATCAATTAAAAATTCAAAAACGTTTTTACACAACACCCAATACATTATTCAATATTTTTAGATTTGGTCGTTATTTCAATACTATAATTATAGGAACATAACAATACACCATAGTTACAATTACTAACACTATGAAAATTCAAAATTGTCCTTGGCCATATTCTTGTTTTGGCAGGATGCTCCTTTTTGGAATCCTTACCATGGATGAGCCCTAGTGGCATAGAGCATTGTAGGAGCTCTTAAAAAAAATTGGGGCAGAGACAGGTAGGGGTGTCAAGCTGTGGGTGGGGGAGACTTGGTAGAATCTTTCAGTGCTGCCTCCCTAGTGCTTCCTTCTTCAAGAGCAAAGTATGGGTGGGTTGAAGTAGCTGCATTTCTAGACAGCCCTGGATGGTTGAGCAAGCTTACAAATGAAATAAGCAAATACTCCAAATTGAATGCTTCAATAGTTATGCACAGAGGCACAGACTGTCATTGTGATTGAGATCAGTTTTGTGGCATATGTCTCCAAACAGAAACAAATCAAGACTTCCTTACTTGGATCAAAATATGTGTGGCAAGGTGGTGCCTGTTGAAAAGTCGGTGAAGATGATGAGGTTGCTACAAGCTAGTGAATTGGCACAGCCCCCTGACAAGGAAGTGCATCCTTCCCTTCAATATTACTTCCAAAAGATGTAGTGCCCACCTCGCATCTACAAGACATGTAGTAATTACAGGTACATAGTCCTACTTTCCATGTCCTCTGTGTTCATCAACCACTATGTCAGTGCTGAAATTTGTTGAAAGGCTCTCTACTGTACAGATTAGGTTCTGAACTCAACCTGGCATGGTCTCTGATCCTCCACCATCTGAGACACTAGGAGGAGCCAGACATAAGTCTTCTTGCTTCATCTGCACATCCACTTCATCTAGTAATTCTTGTGTCTGGAAAGCAGAAATATTTAAGGCATGCTACTGGAAATAAAACTACCTTCCAGAAAATGCAGTACTAATTGTGCCATAGACCAATCTGTGCAGAAGGCATATTGATTGCCCTCCGTGATATTGCCTATGGATGTGGTTGGGGAAATCTGTCACTATGAGCCTGCACTGGAAGTCCAAAAAAGAAACAAGAAAAATTCTGGACTTTTGAACTACAACTACATTTCACAAATTTCAAGGCAGATGAACACACTACTGTGAGAACCTCCAGGGCCCAGGCATGAATAGACACAACCAGAACAAGCAGATTCTGAAAACACACACAAGATAATTCAGTGCAGTAAAATATTCCAGCTGTGCAATTACAGGGCATTCCTGACCTGATTGGAACTTGGATACCAGACAACAAGAAATCCAGTCTTGGTAGTCAAAGAGGACTTCGTGACAGGATAATAAGTGCTGGAACCATGAACTTGCAGCATCATGTTTACCAAAAGACAATAGATTCAGCAAAATGAACAAAAAGTGCACTCTCTTCTCTTCAGGAGACTCCATGTAAACTTCATCATCCCCATGCACTCTCTTTGTATTGAATAGCATGGCTAAAATGGTCACGTGGTCATATTTCTAGCATGGTATCAGCGCCACATTGCTACCCTGCTGTATATTTGGTTTTGCATGTATAGGAGATTGCAGAGAAAACTCCACAATAACACTTTGAAGGTACTAACCAGGGTGTCAATTTGAGCAAAACCAAAATCAAACATGACAAGAATTATGGGCTTTACCAGAATAGATATATTTTGCCCAACAAAAATGAGCCAGGCAGTCCCATTGTGATCCTGCTTGTAGGTATGCTTATCATCTGTTGTAACAAAAAGGTTTTTCCAGAGTGAAAAACTGACCTAATAACTGGTTTACATACTGCCAAAAATATGCTCATGAACCTGGAGCTTTGGTTGAAGCACTCTTCTTGTCTTTCTTTTCCCTCTTCTTTAAAGCATCCATGTGTGCCTTCAATACAGTTGCATATGATGTCTGAAAGCGTTGGTGATCCTTAGCAGACAGCTGCATCAAAACATACACAGATCCACCAAAACATTAAACAACATTAGGGTATGGCTTTAAGACAGCATCTTGCAACATCGTATATTGGACAAGAACAACAGATGAAAAGACATATGGCATCAAATCTGTACTTGCTTGACAAATGTTGTCACCAGTCCAGCAGTCCACCTCCAAGACTAGGGACATAGTTGAGATCATGGTGTGTAGTACAATCAACATACCACTTGCTAGGCTTCCAGTTCCTTATGTGCCTCTCAAATATCTATTCTATAATTTCATTGTCCATGTACTGGGTCAACATAGATAGAGGCTTAGGGTAGACAGACCCAGTAAAAGCAGATTTCTTGGCTTAGAAGGAGGAACCAAAGTAAAGAGCATACTGTGCAAGAAATTGTCTTCTTGCCATCAGTGGCCCGGACCAAGCATCGATATTCAGGCTCCACTGCTGGGGATTCTTCAATAGTTTTGCGCTTCTTCTGGTGTTTCAGTGTTGCTGTTGCACCCAGACATACCAAGAAAACCTCAAAATGTGTACCATTCATGTCCCTGAGCAAAAGCTTACATGCCTACATTTTTGCCAGAGACAGTAAACCTAGCTGGCCAAGAATGCACTTGGCCCATGAATACCTCCTTGATATCAGCTCTTCCCAAACTGGATTCAGCTCTATAACGATGGGCAAACTACAATTCTTAGTTAAGAATCCCTCAGCCTATGCAACAAAAGAGAGTTGATTGTGCAGGTTGAACAATAGAAGCATTTAAAGATGGAGAAATTGTATTCCCAAGTACCCACAGACTGGAATTGGGATGAAGCATACCACCTGGAATCCCTGCAAACTTGGCTCATGGAGTGCAGTTGACAGCAGTAGTTTCAGATTCAAGTACTATGGATTTTTTAGGTGACAGATTGACTCAATGTTGTTGTAATGGAGCAAAATCAAAGACCTTGAGTTTCATTGTCCGGAATTTGAAACACTCACTGATAGGATAGTATAGGTGAATGGCAGGTCCAGAGGGTATTCTGTTCTTTGAGCGCATGGGAACAAGGGTGGTAGCCTGAGTTTTCAAGCCCAACAAGAACAGAATAACTGATGCGACCTGCCATTCACCTACTTAAAAACCTGACCTAATTTGAAATTGTGCATGAATGTTATGCTTGGTAATGTGTGCCTGGTTATCTCCCGCGAAGGTTATGCTTGGCAAGCTGTGCCTCGTTATCTTCGATAAAGTTCTGCTTGGTAAGGAACCTCCAAATACAAAGGAAAAATTAGGTCAGGTTTTTAAGACTCCAAAATGCATCACGTATAAGCAAAGGTTTCAATCCGGAAGATAGCTTACAACGCTTCATGGTGACCCAAACGGAGCCCGAAGTCTTGTTGCGTTCGTATAACTTCGTTAGCTCGTTCAGAAATGGGTCTGCTTCTAACAACACCTGCAATTGCAATAAACAAACAGAAAGGGCAATTGCCCAATCAGAACACCAACAGAACGGAGTCGTAACAAAACCACGGGCCCCAGTCCAGTAGTGCAAAAACACCAAACGAAGGCGGAAGCAAAAACCAACACCGACTCATCTCCAAACTGAAATTAATGCTACCGAAAAGACAGAGAGCTGAAAACTTACAACAAGAAACCGGATTCTAGGGCACAAAGAGAGTTACCATGGTGATGATGATGATGCCTGCCAACAGAAGGCTGTTTCAAAGGATTTGATTTTGGCCCTCTTCGAACTGCGATTTCTTGATATCCTCTGTCTTCGCCTTGGCGGCCCTCGCTGCTTCTCGGGCATTCAGAAAACGCCTTTCACTCAAAAGCCTTTCCTGTTCGACGAGAACACAAAGTTATGGTTTTCACAGCATGCTCGTGTTGCAACCAGTGTGCTGTGCGGTTCTTTAAAGAACCTCCGGTTCTGGTTCTTTGAATGTCCCAGACTCAGAGAACCCCGGTTCTTTTTCTTTGAATGTCCAAGACTCAGAGAACTCCCGGTTCCGGTTCTTTGAAAAAATCAGAATCAGACAACCAGCAGGCATTGTTTGGAAACCCTTAAAGAATCAGCAGTCCTCATGAAAGAACCGGTGGTTCTCTGGCTGGTTCTTTAGATGTTTCACATTTTGAGAACCACAGTTATGTACCAAAACCAGTGCTTTGAATATTTTGAGAATTGGAAGTTAAGTGGGTATATACTCAGGTTAATAGCCCGTGGGTAACTGTCCCTCATTCTAAGAACCGGAAAACCTGGTTGAAACCCCTACTAAATTTTTTCTTTTTAATTTTTTAAAAAACATACAAACCTCTGTAGTGTTCAAATCAAGGGTCGGATCAAGTTGAGATCTGAAGGAGGATGCTGGGCACCAGAGTCTTGAATTGAGATCAGCTGTCCAATCCACAATCGAACAGTTATCATTTCACATAGAGGTAGATTTCTGAGTTCGGGATTTCACTAGTTTTCAGTGCACAAAAGTGGCAGCCCCACTCCCAAGCCCAATTTCAAGGCACAAATTAAATAAAACCACAAAGTCCAGCATTGGCTTATTATTGAGAAGACACATAGCCGGTTACCCAGTCCTTAAACCCTAAAAGTTTAATAACCTACTTGGACCAGGTAGGTGATGAATCCTCTACAAGTTCAATAACCTACTTGGACCAGGGGTAGGACCATTCATACTCTAGGCAACCAAGTTTTTGAAGGTGCCTGCATTTTTCTCCCTGCTTGGACTCCACAGGCACATGTACAAGCCAAACATGGGATAATTATCACAAACACAGGCAATCTCATTTGATAATACATCAGAGCTTCAACGAATACACCAGATGAACCTGAAAGCAAAACCCCACAACCAGCTGGGACCAGCATCCCCATCCTTGAGTTCAAACACAAATGCTGCCAAACCAGGCATCAGAATAATTCACATTAGCAAACAGAAATGATGTATCAATAGAGACATGTGCCAGCTCTTGCATTTCTCAGTGAAGGACTCAAGATCAGGGTCTAGGGATGACATCACATGATTCAGGTCTCCTTCACAGAAATGTCAACTTCATTTGACAGCACACTTAGCTCAAAACTTTGTCTTCATTCAGCCAAACTTGTGTACCAAATTGTCATGCCCTACACAGTCTCTCAAGAGTAGAGAATTGATGATCTCTGTCTCCTTTTTCCCAGCAGTTTCTGAAAGTGCTCCTGCATTTAGGGTTCCATGTAAACCCTTTCCCAGGAAAGCAATTCTTTGCAACACAAGATGCTTGAAAAAAATCCAGAGATTCAGTGTGCACTCTTGAAACCAGATTCCTCCAAGAATAGCAGGCAGGAAATGAATTAACACAGAAAGAAAATTGAGTGGTTTGAACATTAGTGAGTCACCACACATGCTCATTGATCTGCAAAGGCAACATGCAGTAACAGTAATGAGCAGCTACAAAAATCATCCCCAGAGACTTTGTTAGTGCCAGACAGTAGGTGGAGGTCAATGCCATTTTTAACCAACTAAGTTTCAGTCACAAAAGAGCAGTATTGGGAAGACTTAGCAATGATTAGACAGTTTTGTCTATCCTCAAATGGTTAGGGATTGGGAAATTTTCTTTGCAAGCAATGCAAACCATAACCTGTCTTTGCTACTGAAAGCATGGGGAAAATTTGAGATAACAATGAGCCCTGTGCTAGCAATTGTCTGGTTGTTTTTGTTAGGTTCTACCACAGGCTGTATGAAGAGACAGGTTGCTCCTTTTGGCACAACCTCCCAACCCTTTGCATCTGCATAAGAGAAAACCAATACAAGAATCTCAATGCATGTGGGTGAAGAAACATAGAATCCACCCGCCTATTTTTGCTCGCACATTTTCATTTATAATTCATCATTTATTTTGGTCACTTGTATGAAGGGGGGGTGCAGCTTTGATAAACATTGGGGTATGCAATCAATCTCAAAGGGAGGTGACCTTTGTTGTTCTTACCAGCTCCATTTGGGATGTATAAAGCATTGCTCATTTGCAACACAGGTGTGTTCCTGAGTTTGCTGCCTAACAATGCCAAGGCCCTTGCACCATCACTAGTAGCACCCCAACTGCCACGAGCACACACCACATACCCATCCTGCCAGACCAACTACACAACATCCAACCCCACCTTGCTGCAGCTCCATCAGGGGGAAAAATAGAAGAGATCGCACAGCAAGAGCATATCGAAGCAGAAGAAAATAGGGATCAACATTTCTTCTGGTTCAGAGTCTACCACAAGTGTGGTGGATGTTTCTGGTCTGACAAGAAGAGTACATGACATACCACAGCACTTGTCTTAGTGTTGCGAAGCAAAGCATAGGAGCCCCAGGCCAACTCCTGCTTTTGTTTGTCAGTGATTGAGTCTGCAAAAGCAAACATTGAGCTCTGCCCAACACCCTTATTGCTGGAATTTGTACTCTCTCCTCCTCCCTGTGATGGTCAAGACTGTCCATCCATTCAGTGGACCATACAACCTATTGTAAGAGCCTAGCAAGAATAGACTTACACAAAAGAAAAAAAAACTTAGATGTAAGTCTTCCATGTTTCTTCAACAACATAGTTGAGAAACAAACACAGTTTGGTGTGAAACTTGGAAGTTGAAAACCAAAACTTTGGTGCGAAAGAGTAAATTCACAGAAACACCAAGTGGGGGCTTCTGAATACGATGTTGTAAAGTGAGCTGGAATTGATCTAATAAGAGAAGAAAGATAAATTAGTAACACAACAACAAGCAGGCAGGAGAGATGTTTCATACCTTGAGTTGTCTACCAATGTATGGGAGAGCAATTGTCACTGCACATAGAACCATCCCCACCATCTCTGATCTCTGTTGATGATGGCATCAAACACACAAATCACCACCAGCACAAACAAACAGTTTTGAAATTCAATTCCCATGTGTAGCAGCTTGCTTGCTTGCGAGGAATACATGTCAAAACCTGGAGAAGATCTCAATTGAGAAAAAAGGTGTGCAGGAACCATTGGAGGGTTTAGGGTTTAGGATACCAAAGTGACCTGAGAAGAGAGAGAGAGAGAGAGAGAGAGATGTATGTACCAGCTGAGCATCAGAGATTGGACCTCCTCGGCTGCTGAGCACATGGTTGAGGACAATGCAGCTGCCAAAGAGAATTCCAAGCAGGCGTGGCAATTCTGAATCATCAAATCCTGGTATTCCTGCCCCACCAGAAGAGAGCAAATATGGTTGGGCATCAATCTCCAAGTAAGGTAGGAAACCCTCCTTGCACGACCCAAAGACGAGAAAGAAAATGATTTTGGTAAGTCCTAGTTAGAAAGAAATAATTCTAGGAGAAATAGAAGCGTACCAAGAGTGAAGCTCATAACAGATAGATCAACCTCTGGTGGAGCTGCTGCTGCCTCATCTCCATCATCATCAGCACTCGATGCTCCTCCTCCTCCTGCACATGCTACTAATCTTCCGCTTGCTCTCTTCCCAACTCTACAAGACGTCGCTGATAGCCACAAAACAACATCCATCTTCTTCGCGAAGAAACTCTGTTTGGCGAACACAAATCCACAATTCTCCATATCAGAAATCGTACTAGAAGCTCGACTAACAGGGTCTTGGAAGAATCTGGTGGGAGGGGAGGTGGACGAGGCTGTAGGTCTCCTCACAAATGAGAACATCTTTCAAGGATCCGAAGAACCACAACAGATGCAAATTAGAGAAGCTGCTGTGGAGGATTGTAGTACTTGGAGCAAGATAAACTGTTTATGTAAGTCAGGGTTTCAAGGCACAGCGCAATTACGAAGGAAAGGGAATGCTGTCGAGTTGCTGGTGCAGGTGGTACACATTGCACAGCATGGATGGCTCAATTACTAGAACTTACAAACAGTTTCACATGCGAGGCTGGTGGAAGTCGATGAAGGATATCTGGCCACTCCCCACACTGCGGTCAGCTAAACTGCTTGCGATCTTTGCAACATTCCAATCTGTTTTGCTCCTGTTCTTGTCTGGTGACCAATATGCCGACCCTCTTTCACCAGCCGGAAACCGTCCATGCTTCAAGGTAGTCACCGACATCTATTGTTTCTTCTTCTTTCTTATTTGTGTACATCAGCACTAAACTCAGTGATTCTTGAATTCATAACAAGAGATTCATTTGAGGAGAGCTGGGACAAAATGTGAGTGGTTCATCCTCAGATCTTCCTTGCTGGCTGCCAGAAAGAGCATAGTAAATCACATGGTCGAAGAACGAGATTGCTTGTTGTCATTAAACCTGTTTCTGACACTTAATCTGTTGCAGAAAAATGGCTTTAGAGCATACATGTGACGCTAGTTGTTTACTAGCTTCTTTGGAAATAAATTTCCCGTTCTCTTTCTCACACACAAATGTTCGTTCTCTCTCTCACATGCAAGTTATTTATATTTTTTAGTTAACACCACAGTTATTTTCAGAGGAGGCCGAAAATAATTTTTCTTTTTTCCCCACTTTGTACTAAGACATCCATGCAAGGCCTTAAGGGTTCGAAGACCTAGTGTGGCATTTTTTCAAAGGTCCCATGGCTTGCAAAACAGCCCACAAATCAACTCAAGAATCTAGGTTTTCAACAAGCTACTCAAGCAACTATTTCATTAAGAATTGATGATCTTCTAACAACACCTTCCAAAAGTTGGCTTATTCAAGACGCGGAACAGCAAGGTTATACTTCCAAAAAACATCATCGATATGGAAATGTACAGACGAGAGAAAAATTACGTCAATTAATCGAAACTTGGTACGCCGTGAGTGAATATTTGAAACAAGAAATGAATCCCAATTTTAGGATGACTGATCCTCAAAATCCAATACATATGATGTATTTTTCAGGGGCTCGAGGAAATACATCCCAAGTTCATCAATTGCCACTTTCATGGTCCATATGGCTTACCAACGGAAGGTGCGAACTATTGGACTAATTCGAAACTTGGAAGGTGGATTTAGCACGATGTTCAGACATGATTTTTGTGATTGTATAGAACGTGAAGGACAAACAAAAAACATATTTCAGGTTATTAGGAAAACCATGGCTTAAAACAAACCAAAGTCATCACGATTGGGGAAATAATGTTTTTATTATTAACTCGAAGGACATGGTTGTAACATTCAATACCATTAAAAGGATTAAACTAGATTCATCACAACAACCCAAACATTTGAATGATGGATATGATGGGAGGAAAGATTGTCTAATGGAGATGAAGAAAAATTGTATGAAGTTGTACCAAAATTATGGCTAGTAGCAAAATAACTATCATTTTTATCAGATGTCTTCTGCAACATGTTACAACCTGATGAAAATATGAATTTTTCAAAGCATTTTTATCATCATGAGCCAAAAGAAGCATTGATTCTTGATGAAACAAGGGTATGACAATTAAAAACAAATCAATAGTCGAATGGACTTTGACAAAAGAAGAACAATTGACTAAGCTCAACTTGGGCAACAAGCAAAATCGAAAGATGGTACTCATTGATGTCATTTCATTATCAAAATTTGCTTTAAAGAAGTTAAAATGTTGTTACGAACATTGTTACATGATTTTAAAGATTTGTTTGCTTGGAGCTACAAGGAATTAAAAAGGTTTCCAAGGCAATTTGTGAATCAAATTGAGTTGATGGTTAATGCCAAACCTATCAAACAAAGGCAATACAAAATAAATCCTAATTATGTTCTCAAAGTAAAAGAAGACCTAGATAAATTATTGGACACATGATTCATCTATCCAATAGAAATTACACAATTGTTTTCACCATTGGTCATTGTGCCAAAGAAGAATGATAAGTTGAAAATATGTGTCAACTATCATAAATTGAATGCCCAAACCAAGAAGGATTCATTTCCATTGTCATTTCTTGATTCAATATTGGATACTATAGCCAGCCATGATATGTATTCATTCATGTATGGGTATAGTGGTTATAACCGAGTAAAATGGCAGAAGAAGATAAAGAGAAGATTGTTTTCATATAAAAATGGAAAACATATACTTATAATCTAATGCCCTTTGGTTTGTCCAATGATGTAACAACTTTTCGAAAGGTAGTCACTAAGACCTTCAACAAGTACTTAAATGAATTCATGTAGGTTTTCCTTGATGATTTTAGTGTATTTGGTAAAAAAGACAATCATTTGACATGACTACAAAAATGTTTACATGAATGTTGTATTAACGGCATAAATTTCAATCCGACAAAGTGTGCATTATGTGTTAATTTTAGGGTGTTATTAGGACACATAGTATGCCATGAAGGACTACTTGTAGATCCAAAGTACACATCACCTATAGGTCTATAAACTACATTGCCATTACCAACATGCCCACACCAACTAATATAATAAAAATCAAACAATTTTTGGGACGTGTTGATTTTTACAAAAGATATTTCAAAGATTTTGCCACCAAAGCAACACCACTGTGCAAACCATTTAAGAAGGATGAAGCATTTAATTATACATAAACATGCACGAAGGCCTTGGAATGGATGAAATCATCCATGACATGTTTACATTTTGTAATTGTACCCAATTGGCAATTATAATTCCATGTGCATATCAATGTATCAAATTATGCTCTTGGAATCATGTTAGGAAAAAATCTGGACAACATTATCAACCCCCCAATATATTATGTTAATTGACTATAATTAGTGTAAATTACACCATGACTAAAAACATGGCTTTGGCTATGATCCATGTAGTTGAGAGATTTTGGCATTATTTATTGGGAAATAGTTTTATCTTTTATATTGATCACCAAACATTATTATACCTAGTAAACAAGCTAGTGGTGACAAGTTGAATTGATTGTCAATTGTTATTGCTCCAAGAATTTGACTTTAAGGTAATATACAAACCAAAAAAAGTTCATTTCTTGCCCAAGCATCTTTCCAAGATTAATCATGGAAATTAGTGGAATAGGAAACCAATTACTCAACGAACATTATTTTTAATGGATATTTAGTGGTATGGCCAAATCAAAAACTATTTGGAAAAGGGTTATTTTGAAAAGGAAATACCAAGATAAGAATGAAAATGCATACAATCAAACCCCAACCTTATACACACAACAATAACCCTTTATATAAAATGAGGCCAAATGGTGTCTTGTGTCAATGTTTAACATCTAGTGAAGCCCAACGGATATTAATTAACTTATAAGAAAAACTCATAAGGGGTCATTATAGTACCAATACCATTGTTAGAAAATTGTTGGTCATGGGTTATTATTGGCCAACCATGTAAAAAAACATAATTAAAATGTGTCAAATTTGTGAAGTATGTTAACAACTTTGTCGCAACCCTAGCCTTGGGCTTGCGACCAAGGCAAGGGCTTGCAAGGTTGCAGGTCAAGAGGGAAGCCCAAGTGTTGTAACCCTAGCTTTGGGCTCGTGACCAAGGCAAAGGGGTTACAAGGTTGCAAAGCAAGAGAAAGCCTGGGAGTCAAGGCAAGAAGAAGCCCGGGAGTCACATCACATACTCCCGGGAGTGTAAGAAATTGTGAGGGAGTATGAGGGAGTGAACCCTCACACTTCCAAGGCAACTCCCACTTTGGGAGATGGAATATCGATGGACTCCCGAAACTTCAGAGAACAATTTTAAGGGTCAAAATTCAATGGCTTGTAGCGTTCTTTATATCATTGAAAAGCTCTTAAAACTTAGATGTCTAAAATGGGCTCGCATTGCTCATTTGGACATCTAAAACACAAGTTATGACCAAAAGAAAGGCCAAAAGTCAAATTGCCAATTTGACTCCCGATTAGAAAAAGTTGAGAATCGATTCGATTTCCTTGGTTGTAGAAGGCATGCCATATATCGTTAGAAAGCTCTCGATGAGAACTACAATTTTGCTTCAAACTGCATCTCGATCCGAGGTCTGCTCGCAAAGTTATGGGGGCTCCAAAGTTGCGAAAGTCCCAACTAGCGTAATTTCGGGACTCCCACTCGGGAGTCTTGAGAGAGAAAAACCATTTAGATGTAGGCTCCGTGGCTAGCCATAGAATATACTATAAGGGGGAAGGTGGTGGCTTCCCCTCAGTTCGGGCCATGGTGAGTTTAATGTGTCTGTGTTGCTCGTGGCTCGTCCTAGCACCAAAGGTGCTCCAACTATGCACTACCCACTTTGTGTGGGTTGCGTACAAGCCCGTGTGAGTGAGTGAAGATTGTCAAGTCTTCCTAGTCACATCCCGGAGCTCCAACATGCCCTTCTACCCCTCAAAGTGTTGTGAACTAGAGAGCGTGCCTTGACTCCTCCCTCTTTCATTGTCTTTTACTTGGACTCGCATTTGAGTCCTTCGAAGAGTTGGGAGTGCGTCAGAGGTCATGATGTGGAGAAAATGTAATTGGAGCCATGGTATCTTTTGTTTGCATTTTTACTTGTGTTTGTGTTATGGGTTTGACCGACATTTCTATATCAAACATATGTGGGGAATCCCTTGTGATTTCTAAAATGTAATATGTAATTAAATCATGTTTGTGTTTCTTTGTGATTATCAAGTCTACACATTATTTTTACCAACTTCAACAACTTTTGTATATTAGTGGTCTGGCTATTCATTCAATTGATGTGCATGTTTATTTTGGAATGTCAATTTCCTTACTTGGTTATGTTTTTTCAGCTAAATGTCCATTAGAGCTAACTCTTTAGGTGCTTGTAGAAGTTTCAAGCTAAATTGACTAAACATTCTCATTTTTTGTTCATTTTCATTCTTCAATTTTTTATTTAATTTGTAGATCTTTCCTATTTTGTCAACAACAAATTTTGGATGAAAACAATCAAAACATGCCACTTTGGATGAGCATTGGCCCAACATTTTTGCACATGATGTTGAAGCGGGCAAAAGGCACAACAAAACCTAATACTTATTGTTGATTGTTTTAAATGGCTTGATTGGTCTAGGTAGGTTGCTGTTAGTAATTTCCCACCTTTTGCAATCCCAATTTTAATTTAATGGGTAGGGTTGAAAGAAAACAAATAGTTAATATTAGATGTGAGAAATACTTTTGCAAGGTCCACATACTAAGCACTTGTGGAAATTCTTTTAACATGATAATCATGACGCAAAAAAAACTATACATGGTTGTGGTTAGTGAAACTATGATTGATTTTTTTCTATTGAAATGCATGTAAAAATGGAATGCAGTAACATTTTTGCAATTGAGTTGAGATTTTGGCCAAGGACTACCAATTAATTAAAACATGCATTATATTTTTTCTAATGCCATGCTTTCCCTCATGGGTATAGAATGGTGTTCACTTAAACATGTTCTGGGTTTTTTGTGAACAATTTGAACGTTGCTATTATCTTATGTAGAAGAACATGCTTGGAACTCCTAATGATGTGCAATGTTAACTTCTATTCTTGGCAATATTCAGATTACCTAGGGAATTCATGCTTATGATGTATTCAAAGGAGGTGTCTCGACAAGTTTCAAGGTAATCATATCATGTTCATAATTATTTACAATCTTAGATATTGACAATCACTTCAACCAAGGTTTTTTTCTTTGTTAAATTCATGATGCAACAATGTAGATTAAGTCTTGGATGATGTTGCTATTGAAGATCCCTTTGTAAAAGATTATATCAACTTCAAAATAAAGTCTGTAACAATCCAAAATTGTTAAAGAATTTGGGACCCCTATAAAAACTTTTTTGAAATGTTTTTAGCATATATTGAAGGGGATTTTAACTTTACTCAATAACTATGTGATGTGGACAAAATAACATTCAATTCCTAAACTAATAGGCAAATTTTGACAAATTCCTATAGGAATGTTAATTGATTTATTTTTGGTTTGTGGTGATGCAATCATATTTTTGCATAAAAAAATATTTAGCCATTAAACTAATGCATTTGTCTAGTATTAGATGGATATTACAATGTGAACAAGTCATAATTGTTTGTTTTTTATAGTTTGGATCAATCAAAACATTAATGGATCCATTTGGTTTGTGAATTCTTTTATTGACCTTTCAATTCGTGAAATGGTTAACAATGGAAATTCCCAATTTTGCAATAATGAAATTCGTAACCTATGATGTGTTCGTTAAGTCTTTGTGACTAATACAAGGAGACAAAAGCTATGGGATGTTAAACAAATCAATTCAATTCACAAATAAGTTTCCCCAAAAAAAAATTTAATTAGTGCAATTTGAGTTCAAATTGAACCTAAAACTTATATAAACTCTCACAAAACTTCACTACAACTTGCACTTATGAGATACCCAAGTTTGGGAACTTCAAGAGAAGATTTGTTCCAACTTTGTGGTTGGGAAAAAAGGACATCTTTAATGGTTATAGGTAAACATGAACTTTCTTGTCACTTCTTGAGAGGATCAAATGGGAAATTTTGGTTTGTGCGGAACACCATATTATCATATTGATGTTTAAATAAGACAAGGATAACTCAAGAGAGGAAGTCTAGAGAGATTTGATCCACCTAAATATGTAAAATAAACATGTTTTCTAGTTGATATAAGTGTCTTGATTAGGATAGTAGATTTGTTTGTTGGTCATATATTCCATGAAATTAATGTGCAATAAAATCAAAAAAGTTTGTGATTGAAGTTGTTCCTTGTGATGATGATAAAATGTGTATGAATTTTTTGCTATAGCAATTGGGGTTATGAATAGAATAAGGGTTGATTTAGGATCATAAGGTTAGAATCTAGGTATTGTTTTTCATTACACTAATGTTGGGCGAGTATAAAAAAATGGTTGAAAATTGAACAAGGTTTCAAGTTGAATATCTTTGGGTTTACCTAAAATCATACACCATTTGAAACATGTTAACTGGTTTTCATTGAATTGAAAACCAACCACTTGAAACCTTTTTTTTAATTAAAATTTTTAATAATTTATCAAGGTATTAAAAAACATTAAGGTTAAGGTTTAAAATTTTGCTAAGTATTTTGATACATTTAATAATCATTTTGAGGTTTGATTTTCTAAAACTTCCATTAATGGTAAAATGCAAACATTCAAATGTAAATATGAAAGAATGTGCAAGATCAATGATCTTGAGGTTTGGTGAATGGTGATTGCAAGGTTGTGTTTTGAACCTAGTGGGTGTGTTGTTACATTGTTAAGGTACAATGATTAAAAAATTTGTTCACTGTCATCCAAAGAAAAAAACTATTAATTTTATGATATTTGTGGACATGATTGTGAGATCCTTGGACTTTAAGTGTGAAGATGTATTAAACATTCATGAATTTATTTCACATGAAAAGGAAAAGAAGTCCAACAAATCGTGTCTAAGTTTGTCATCTTGTGGTTGAATCTTGCATGTACATTCATTTTTCCACATTTTTGTATAAAAATTTTAATTAAAAAAATTATAGGTTTGAAATAAGATAACTTTAAGAAAGTGAAAATTGTCTTTGGAGATCGATGAGTTTGAAATGTGTGAAACCCAAAACTTTGGAACCCAAGTGAAATATTTTTCCCAAATTTTTGAAACATTGTTATGAACTCAACAACTCTTTAAAAACTTGAAAACCACCCAACATTAGTGGTAAATACCTAATCATCTTGAGCTATTATTTTTAAAAAGTTGTGTGATGTCGAGGGGCCTTTGGCGAACATTGTCCCCTTTACCAAGTTGTTTTATAATGCACATTCTTCTCTTTATTACTAACATGGGCGACATGTGAAAGGGGTCACCATTATTGAATCATCTTTAAGCATGAGGCAAGGTGACCCTTTAGGAGGTCCTTTATTTGCTTTGGCCCATTATTGAGCTTTCCTAAAGACCATCGCTTAAGCCCCTAGCTATGTCTTTCCATCCTTAATAGATGATACCCACATTGTGGGGCCTATGAGTGAACTTTCCTGTGCCTTTGACCACCTTTTGACCCAATTAGCCTGAGTTGGGCTTAGGGTCAAGGTGTCAAAGTGCAAGTTTTAGAGTCTTTTAAAGATTTTTCTAGACATAAATTTTTTTTGTGGCTGCACTTTGGTCACAGATGGCCCTCTGATTTTGGGTGTGCTAGTGGGTTTTTAGGACTTTGCCACGCATTTTTTGTATGAAACTTTATTTTAGGATGTGGCGCATATTGATAATCTTCCTCTCTTAGGAGATGCCCAAATTACTTTGGGCTTTTTGTCCTCATGTGTAACTCATCAACCTTCTTATCTCACACGAACAATACCTCGTTCTTCTTTCCTATCTTTTTAAGTAGGTTTCGACTGAAGAGTTATGTAAGTATGTAGGGGCATTATGGGTCCAAAATCGTGGGAATCTTTTCAGGGCCCTTTAATGAGGCGTGAGATTCAACTACCAATATCTTTTAGTGGTATAAGCCTTTTTTTATGGAGGATTGTGCCCCATCTACTTTTATAAGGAGTTGGGTTTTGGTGGCTTCATATTTGTGCTCTAGGTTTCGTATTTTTGATAGGCATGTTTTAGAGGTGTATGTTTCTCAAGTTGAGGGGGGCCCACACTTGCTTTAGTCATGCCTACGTGTAATGTGAGATGGCCTACTTTTTGTAATTAAAGAGATACACCTTTCTTTTGAGAGTCTGGTTATTGCTGGTGTTTTAAGTCTACATGTTTCTTTTTTTAGACATCCACCTTGACACATCTCTCAAGTCTATTTTAAAAGATGACTTCATTTCCTCAACATCTAAAACTCACATTTGTTTTTATTCAAGCAAGGGGGCAGGGCTATGGTTGATTGTTAGGCCACCTATTCGTTTGTCTCGCATCGCACATTCTACTTTCACTTTAGTGTTACGTTTTCACCTCGGTTTGATTTAACTTTTGGCATTTAGTTTTCTCATGTGTGAATGTGGACACAAGTTGGACGCATTTGGCACACATTTAGCTCATTGCCCATTTGGAGGTTAGTGGATAGCCACACATGATGCCATCCGAAATGTCATGTATACCCTCACTTGAAAAGGTGGGCACGTTGTATGAAGAGAACGGTGGTACACCTTTACGTTAAGAATTTCATTACGAACCAATCTCTACATGACTCAAAAGGACTATGTCTTCGTTGCCAATGTGATGGATACTAACCCGACGTAGGAGATGGTGGCTTCGAGTGTTATTAGTCAACTAGTTGGTCCAGTTACAAAATTTAGCACCATTGCTAAGATTTGCAAATAAGAGGGGCACCATTTTATTCTAATGGCCATGGAGGTGCACAATGCACCCGAGTGTGATATGGATCGTTTCATCAAGGAGTGTGCTCGTCTTTTCCATAATAAACAATTGAGAGGTCATTTATCCTTGTTTTTTTGCATTCATTTTTTCAAGCAATGTGTTAGTATTGTTCTCCAAGATGCTTTAGCCTCTACTATAGAAAGAAAGATTGTGTTGGCAAGTGATGCTTGTTCTAGATCTCCCACTACTATTAGATCTCACAATTTGCATGTTGGTGACATAAGAGGGGCCGTGGGTGAGATAGCTTCCTACCATGAGAAACTAGCTCTCTCCCTTTTTTTGGGCCCTTCCAGTTGTGTGTTTTTTGGCCTTTCTTTGGCCTCCCCCTTTGTGTTTCCCTTGGGATGGTTCTAGCCATAGTTCTTTTTTTGGTGATTTGCTAGGATCCTAATAATCTTGGAAGCTTGTGAATTGAACAACCTTTTCTTTATTGACGAAATTTGGCTTGAAAGTGAAATTCGAAAATGAATTGATTTTGGACGTTTTCAATTGCCAAAAATGAGGGAATTTTTTTTTTTAAATCATGAGATTTCTATGTTTGGTTTTCAGTGTGAAGCCAAAAAAAATGGGTTATAGCCAGATTTGGCTAAATCTTCCTAGGAATGATCGCCGCTTTGGCTTAAAAACAAAAATTCCTATGGAAAAAAAACACTGGAATGGAATGGGGACTAAATCGGACGATAGCTGCAACTGTACAAACTACAAACTACAAACCCGCGATCGATGTCGATGCTGAACTTTATGGTTGCTATTTGGAGAAAGGAGTGTAGCCGGAAGTTAACTGCCATGACAAGCGGGGAAGTGGAAATGCAGCAACCAGAAATGGAGACGTAATTGGAGGTTGGGGCTTCACAATTGGACGTGTAGGTACAAAGCTACCGCCTAGTACAAAACCCAAAGCTGAAGACGGGATCGAGAGAGGCGTTGTCCCTGTTTGCCCTATCCTGTTGCTGGGAAAAAAGACAAAAAAAAAACCAACCCATATGTCAGTAAGTACGTGTGAGGGTTGAGAAGAATGCAGATGCAATTGGATTTACGTTTGTATTTACCTCTTTCTTGCAATTTTCCTTGCAACAAATACACAGGTGCAAGAGAATCGCCTCATTCCACCGCATTGCTAACCTGCCTCACTAGGACCAGAATTCGGTAGCAGGAGAGCGGAAGAGAGAGTTGCGTGCAGAAGCAGGCCAGGAGGAGGAAGAGAGAAGGCGAACGCCGGAGGTGCAGAAATAGAAAAGCAGAAAGAGAGATGACGGGAGGAAGGTATATACGCGGATCGGGGAGAAAGCTGAAGGAGTTTCAGAAGGTTCCAGCTTCGAATAAAGCCAGGAGGACTGCCGGCATGCTCACCACGCTCTTTCTGTTCCCGCCGATCATCATATTCTTGCAAGTTCCTCCTTGTCCCCTTATTCCTCTGCCAATCCTTTCATCTCCTTCCTCCTTGCAGAGTCAGAAGTACTTTGAAACCTTTCTGGGATTTGCAATCGGTTTGTTGTGCAGACAAAAACTTTGAACTTCACTATTTGTGAGGCTCACTACTAGTGGAAGATTGGTAACCGAGAGTGCAGGCAGGCCTCTTGACAGGATCATCATCTTCTTGTGCAAATTAGAGAAGCTGCTGTGGAGGATTGTAGTACTTGGAGCAAGATACTCTGTTTATGTAAGTCAGGGTTTCAAGGCACAGTGCAATTACGAAGGAAAGGGAATGCTGTTGTTGCTCGTGCAGGTGGTACACATTGCACAGCATGGATGGCTCAATTACTAGATCTTACAAACAGTTTCACACGCGAGGTTGGTGGAAGTCAACGAAGGATATCTGGCCACTCCCCACACTGCGATCAGCTAAACTACTTGTGATCTTTGCAGCATTCCAATCTATTCTGCTCCTGTTCTTGCCTGGTGACCAATATGCTGGTCCTCTTTCACCAGCTGGAAACCGTCCATACTTCAAGGTAGTCACCGACATCTATTTTTTCTTCTTCTTTCTTAGTTGTGTACATCAGCATTAAACTCAGTGATCCTCGAATTCATAACAAGAGACTCATTTGAGGAGAGCTGAAAAAAAATGTGAGTGGTTCAAACTTGGATCTTGCTTGCTTGCAGCCAGAAAGAGCTATAGTAAATCAAATGATCAAAGAATGAGATTGCTTGTTGTCACTCAACCTTGTTTTGACACTTAATTTGTTGCAGAAAAATGGCTTTAGAGCATATATGGTGACGCTAGTTGTTTACTACCTTCTTTGGAAGTAAATCTCTCATTCTCCCTCCCTCTCTCTCTCTCTCTCACACACACACACACACACACACACACATCCTCTCTTTTGCAAGGCCAACCATAAGAACAGACTGTCAAGCAGACAGGGTCATGGAAGAAGAGCATTGTGTCTATAGATTGTTCTGAACTTCAGTGCCAACCTCACATGAACCAGAGGAACTTGAGGACAATTTCCAGATATGTTCCAGTTTTATGTCATATTGACTCACAGCAGACTCTGTCACATTACCTAACCTTTACTTTTGGAAGTGCTTTTGTAACAGGGAGCATTATTTCAATCCAGCTGTTGTATATGAATGTATGGGTGAAATGCTCTCTGTCATGATTGTTGCAAGCTATACCATCAGTATATTTCTCTACTGCAAGGTATGTCCTCTCAACTTTTGATCCTGAATGACTGCAATGTGCTGGTTGTTTCTGTGTGCGACTATGCAAATGGGCTGAGCACTTGTTTGTTTGAATGGGTAGGCTCATATTCACTCTTCCTCTGAAGACTGGGCTACAACAGGGAATGTGCTTGTTGACTTTTTCTGGGTAAGCTCATGAAATAAACGCACATTGAAACTTGGCTGCAATGATAACTGTTGGTAAAGCTGAATGATTGGAATGCCCACTTGGAATCAAGACTGTTCAAGGTCAGAGAGAGGTATGTTAAGTAAGATAGCAGTGCTTGATTGGTACAAAATCTTTCGTCAATTGCAGGGAATGGAGTTGTACCCAAGACTTGGGAAGAATTTTGATATTAAGGATTTTCTGCATTGCCGAGTTGGAATGATGGCATGGGCCATCCTTATCATCAGTTGTGCTATCAAGCAGGCAAGTGCCCTTCATAACTCATTTGGTTCTGTGATGCAATCAGAGCAGTGTGAAACCTTGTTGAGGATGCAGTTTTGAGGCTGCAGTTATTGGACCAGTGGTTTTACTGGTTATTCATACAACCAATTTGTTTTCTGTTCTATGTGAAAGACTTGGGAGTTTGGCAGTTGATTACACACCATGTGTAGTGGACCAGCAGAAGGCATAAATTGGGATGCCGAGAGCGAAACATTCTGTTATATCAGTGTCTTAGCTTCAATTTTTCAATACATCTTGCTTTGGATAGAGATCCTGCAGAGAATTAAGCGGCAGTTGACTCCAGTAATATCTTTTCTATGTAACTATCTGCTCTGATTTGCTGTTCCTTTGTTAGTTTAATTGACATTAAAGAATTGGGGCGGGGGTTGCAGCATACAACCGACGGAAAGGTTTCAAAGTCACTGGGGGTTACTAGCTTACTGATGTTGGCATACACCAGCAAGTTCTTCTTTACGGAGTCTGAATACTGGAGCTCTGCAGAGATGGTGAAAGATCGTGGTAAGCATACTTTTATGTTTCCATGTGTCTTCCCCTCTTTGATGTTAGGAAGCATAGAACTTGTTCAAAGAAGCATCTTTGAACAAGTTCTATTTCCTAGGACTGGTAGTTCCATGTCCACATGGGAGGCTGTGGAATTGCAGGGTCTCACACAAGTGTGATTTCCTTTCAAGACTTTATGTTGATAAGCCACCTTGATAGTTCCTTGGAAGTTGAGAAGGCTAAACATGGGTAATTCAATGCTTCATGCTTGCAGCTGGGTTCTTCTTCACCTGGACTTCATTGGTGTGGAATCCTTTTGTTCGCATATTAGTGAATGTGTACCTGGTGTCACACCCAGTTCCACTGGGCACAGGCGTACCCACTCTTCACCCAATCCTCAAGACAAAGTAACTCAATCAGTAATATTGTTACAATTAAGTTCCAACAATATTTGCAGATGAAGAAGCAAGTTGGAGAAAGTAAACTTTGATCTATACCCTGATTGTTGACCACCCTATCTTCTCTTCTGAATTGATGGGTGTAGATGGTGACTTTACAGGTGGCTCTCTTGATTTCTGCAGCAGGACTCGCCTGCACCTATGTTATTTATGACTGTGAACAGCAACGTCTGCTATTCCGCCGTTCACATGGCAAATGTAGAATCTGGGGGAAAATTCCTAACAAGGTCGGCTTCCATACACTGCTTCACTTGATCAAACTTGAAGTGTTACATGCATGCTGAGTAAGGAATCCAAAGGTGTCATAATGTCTGTTGTAGTTGTGATTTTATGGAATTGCCAGGTTTAGGAGATCTGGGAGATGGATGAAAGATGCTTGGGTTTACTAAGTTACACTGGGGAAAGAGGGCTTTGTCCAGATCCAATCCCAGCATGTAACAGAGCATGGAGAGCAAAAGCACCTTGTGATGCTCACAGATGGCTGGTGAATCTCCTTAACTTTTATCCAGCCAAGGTTGTGTTGGCCTTGGTGTCATCATATTTGTTGTTACTCTCTGGTCTGTGTGGATACATGGTCACAGCAGCAAGCAAGCAGGGAGAAAGAAATCAGCCTTATTTTGAATCCCTTCTCATCTACTCTGTTATCCTGAACCCCTCATCATGACAATAATAACTTGCTCAATCCAGACAGTTAAAATTCTTGTGCATCCTGAGACAGGTGGAGAGTTTCCCGACATTTTCAGTATGCCCCAGAGATTGGCGTTGCCTTCTTCTGGTCCTTGCCAGCTCTTTTCAGAAATGTACAGCAAATGCCATCCTGATGAGACAGTTGTTTTGCATACATAAGCTTCATGTGATCATGGCATGTAACTGGACAAGATACATAGATCTTACTGAAGATTGTTGGCTTCAGTCTTCATGACCTTGGTCAACATGTAATAGTGAATTGGCTTCATGCAGGGAATGCCATGGTTCTATGTGACCTTTTTGACAGTTGTACTGGTGGATCAGGCTCGTGCTGATGACAAACGGTGCAAATACATATATCACAAGTTCTGGGAATCTTATTGCAAGCGAGTGCCATACAGAATTATCCCTTATCTTTACTGATTGATCACCAATTTCCTGACTATGTTCCTAGTTTAAAAATTGTAAATGCCATTGCCAGTAGACATGAATTTGGCATTTGGGGCTCCCACTTGGCTGGCACTCCAGCTGGTGTCAGGGTTAAAGGAATGGTGGAATGGGAAGGGAGACTGTATGAATGGGAGGGTAGGATGAAGGATTATGGAAGTGATTGGATTTGTGATGTTACACAATGGTGAGCACTTGGAGGAGAAATGGTTTGAGTTGGAGACATTGCCAGAGCTTGTTATAGCTTGGTCATTGTTTTCTCAGCATGGAGGTCATTGCATGTGGAGAAAATGTAAGTGGAGCTATGGTATCTTTTGTTTGCATTTCTACTTGTGTTTGTGTTATGGGTTTGACCAGCATTTCTGTATCAGACATCCATGGGCAGTCCCTTGTGTTTTGTAACATGTAATATGTTAAAGCATGCTTGTGTTTCTTTGTGACTATCAGGTTTGCACCTTCTCCCTGTCTGCTTCAACAACTTTTGTATACCAGTGGTCTGGCTACTCATCCAATTGAGATGCATGTTTCTTCTGGAATGTCAATCTCCTTACTTGGCAATGTTTCTCAGCTGAAATGTCCATTAGAGCTACCTCTTTGGGTGCTTGAGGAAAATTTAGGCTGAACTGACCAGACACACAGGTGTTCTACTTCTATGAATGGAGTTTTGACAGATGTGGTCAAATCTCTAATCATGTAAGGACAGTGTTATCTGCTCCAAGCTACTGGTCAAGCATGCCTGAGAGTGTAGCAGTGAACTGCAAGCTGCATGGAGCTCCTATCTGTCCTCATAAGTGGTGGAGCTACGTTGGCCAATCAGAGTGTGGAATTGATGCATCAGCTCCATGCAGCAAAGCTTGGATTTATGCTTTTAGAGTTTAAGCCTGTTTGCAAACACAGAATCAAGTGCATAGGAATTGAAGAAACTATCTTAGACATGAGCAAAACCTGTGCATTTTCTACTTGAATGTGCTTGATGTTTTACTTCATTTGGTAAGTGGAAGCAGCATATATCATGATGTGTATCCAGCATCATGGAGTTCTCAAGTTTGAAGAAGAGGCAATAGTGTTAGGTGATAATATTGCTAAAGTTCTTCTGGAGCTCTTCTAAACCGGATTGTTTTCATGCTTCTTCAATTGGTAGATTTCTGCATGATTGATTTGAAACACAAATGCTTTGTGTTTCTCATTGTGGCTTGTATGTAAGACATGCTTCATAACACATACATGAGCATGAGTATGGAGAAGAGGATTTCATCAAGGTGATGTGCTGCAAACCATGTGCCCTGGAGAAAAGGCGTTCATTGATGTTTGCAGAATTTGTGGCAGTTTGAAGTGGGGGAAGGATGCAAGCAAAAAATGAGTTCTCAATGTGGATCCTGGAAGTGTTGCAGACAAAAAAAAGGTTTGTTCTGTTGTGTCATAGGCATCAATGTGTCAGGAAAGTGGTTGGAGCTTTTGGACTCATCAGCAAATTATCTTTGGGTACTTCACTCTGCATGACGAAGAATCTGCAGGTATGTGGTTATTGCGATGCTTTCACCAAATTCATTACAAAGATAGGCATGGTACCTAGTCATGCCAATCACTTCCATCATTTTGAGGATTGTATTCGTAATACAGGGACAATTGGGATTGCTAGCAGGCTGTCAACTCTAAGGCACCTTGATCACTTTTGTCTTGCTTGTAGAATGTTAGAATCCTTGATGATGCTCTTCAATATCAGGATGTGCCTGATGACAAAAAGTGTGTCAATAATTTGTCACACTTTCTGGAATTGTGCTGGCTGTAAAAGGTGACAAGAGGGGGTTGGGTGATGGAGGGGGAAAGAGAAATGGTCCACAGATATGTGTCAGGCTCTCCTTATTGTTGTTTTCTTGAGACTCCAAATTTGAGCAATTTCAGTTGGTTCTGAAGTTATTGCTCTGCTGTAGATGGAATTTGTTGATGGAGCTGCACTGGTTGATGGTGCAAATAGAGGAGACTCCTGATTCTAGGCTGCATTCCTTGGTGCGAACTTAAATGAATTTATACTTTTGGGAAGAGATTCCACTAGTATAAATCAATCCAACAATATACATTGTCATCTGTGCTAAGACTTTTTGGTATGTCAAAAGCAAAAGCCTTGCTTTGTTAGGCTGCTGAAAAATTGGTCAATACAAAACCCATAACCAGCTTTTTGTGCACATTTTAGATGCCTTTGGAATTCATCAGTTAATTTCTTTATCAAATTCATCTTGCATTCGAATTACCTAAGCATGTTACATCATTCCTTCATTTCTGATGATTTTATTTGAAGCTGGCATAAAGGGCAGAGCTTTTTACACAATAAGTCACTTGTTTCATTTGAATCCAGCCCTGCTGATGTGCAGAAACATCTGCAGCATCCAAGTCATCTTTGTTGGAGCCAATGGTTTTTCTTTTGTGCATGAATTTTTCCAATGTATTGAATTAAAAAAAAGAAGTGCCACGGTATTACCAGTGTTGGGTGGGTATTTGATTTTGTTAATGGCCACCGGTTCTGGTTTTTAATGTGTATGTTGAACACATGTGCACTTATTTAATCATAACTTTTTAGAAGAAGTAGTCGTGGCAAGTTTTATTTTAATATTCTGTTTGTAATATTCCCTTTTTTTCTGAAAAAAATCACCAAATCTTGGGAAAAAAAAATTGAATTTTTTTTTACCACATTTGGATTTTGATTTTACTTCGGTAGCAATTTTTTGACTAGTTTTTAAAGCTATTTAGACAGTTTATAAGAACTGGTCACCATTTAATGTTAAATCCCTCTTTGGATGCTAGCCAATTACACAACATCAGAAATTTATTGAAAAAAAATATTGCTGCAGATATGGTGTGTTTTTGAAAGATGATATTTTTGGCTTGTGTTGAGACTTAAGATTAGTTATAGAGTTATAATATCTTGAAGGATTTTGGTTTCTTTTAGAGGATTTTTGGAAGATTATATTTTTGCATGGTGAAATATTTGAGTTTCCATAATTCTTCTTTTGCCTTAAGATACTTTTTAATAATGTAAATGGCAAGGCAACAGTGTCACACACCCCTTGTTTCAGTTGCATCTAACTTCCATTTCATGAGATGCACATCAGCAAACTCCAAAGTTCTTTTCAACCCACACCAACGTGGTACCAAGGCTACTCCAATCTTCAGGTCACAGATTGATGTCAATTATACTCAAAATTATATCCACCCCAAAGGAAGGTGATCTCAGACAATTTTGACATGCCTCAAGTTTTTTTCAGACGATAGATTGCATGTGATCAAATTATGACAATTTAATTGCAAATACACTTTGGAAATTCACATGTAGGTTGTTTTGCTCAAATGTTTCTATCATCTCCACTAGCAGTCATTCCAAATTTAACTTTGGAAAATTGGATTCAAGTTATCTGAGGATTGTAAATGTTAAATTACATAAGCCACTTTCATTGGAGTTGTGATATGGCATATGTAAGCATTAGACAAACTCTTAAAAGATTTAATTTTGTTCAACATGTATTTGGTGCAATACAAATCTCTATTGAAGGGCCACATGTGCACTCCTCCCTAAGCCATGAACTCCTTTGCTTTATCAGAGTAGAGCCATTTTGACCTCTCTTTAGTGTCCATGCCACTTTTGCCTATTTCATGGTAAAAGGTCTCTAAAATTTTGTCCAAAAATGCTGTGACAAATAGATCATAATTGTTCATCTTGAAGACTGTTGTTTTTTTGTCTTTAAATTTTTTTGTACGTGAGTTCCTTTCCGTTTGTTAAAAATTTCTTTTAACATCTGATCGAATTTTTTTTTTGCTTTGCAATTTCTTTGATCTGATTTAACATTTCTTTCATCATCTTTGCTTCCAATTGATCAATCTTCATATGCATTATTATGAGTTTGTACTCTCAGTCCAACTTGACATAACATGGTAATTAGGATCCAAACAAGACATCATTGCCAAAGGTACACACCCTAGTTTGACATTTCCATTTGACTAAAATGTTTTTCACCTTAGTGTTCTTTGCCATCTTCAAGGATCTAACTTCACCTTGAATCCTTGCTACCCTATTCTTTGGAGTTGATGCACATTTCAAAGGAGATGGAACAATCTTATCCTTTATATGCTTCATGTTGAACTTCATGGAAATCGTTTTCTTAGCCCCACCCTTGTTCTTTTTCCTCTTCCCTTTCATCATATGAGCAAAATTTAGGGTTACATAAGTTGCTAAGAATTTTTTTAAAACATCTAATTATAATTGTATTTTGTTCATGGGGGGAGAATAAGAGGAATCATTAGTTTGAAAACTTCATTGTCCAAGTCTTCAAGTCATGATAAACTTATTATAGGATGGCAAAAACAAATTGGGTGGGGCTACTCTTGAGATCACTTTTTCAAGGTGAGGCTAAATCTCAAAACAATTTACAAGGCTATGGTGCAAGGTGCGAAAGGGTTTGGAGGTAGCAATGGCATTCTTAAACCCTCATACCCCACCTTCAAATTTTTCAAATAAGTACATACCATATATCTATTTCATAAATAATACTAGTGGTAACCCGTGCCTGCAAGGCACGACACGGCACTGAAGCAACAATGACCCCTGATGACGACCCTTGAAACCCTAAAGCTCAACGACATTCTGCCATTTCAACCTTTCAAAAGAAGAACCAGAGGTTTTACGAAAGAACCGGTAAAAAAACGCACTGGTTCTTAGACTTTCTTTTTTTTTCCTGAAAATTTGGGAATCGTGGTTATATAGCCACATCGATTGTTTGAAAATTTTAAAAGTGGCCGCTAGGTGAGTGGTGCATACCCGGTATGATAACCAGAAGGCATCTTTCATTCATTCATTCATTCACAGAAGTGCCCCACAGTGATGGGAAAGCATGCATTCGTGCCCTATTGGGTACGATGGGAACGTACTTTCTTTTCCTACGTGGCGGAACGGGCCATACCCCCCCCCCTGCCCCGCCCCGCCCCGACAGTTCTTTATATTTTTTCAATTGCTGCTAAACACCGATTTCCATCGGTTCACATTAAGCCAAAGTGATTTAGCACCTGCCGGCGCACCATCCATCCACTGGATGCCTGAACACCGATTTCCATCGGATCACACTAGGTCAGAGTGATTCAGCACCCACTAGCGCACCATCCATCCACTGGATGCCTGAACTTGTTGAACTGAACCTGGCCCATGAGCTCTCAGTTGGGTATAACCCTATCACTGATTGACTGACTAACTAACTTGCTGAATTAATATATTAGACTAATGTGAACCTTGTGCATAATGCACCTGTCACGTTATGAAAGTTACAACCCAAATTCATTTGAAACACTATAGATTCTAGCCCTTGAGCCTAAACAAATTTTAACTTTAAACCAAAATTTTGAAAATATTTTAATTCTGCACCAAAATAATAAGAATTTTTAACCTTGGACCTAAATAGATTTAATCGTTAGGTCCACATATTTTTTATCCTTAGGCTTAAAAATATTCTAATCTTAAACCAAAATATTAAAAAGATTTTAACATGAAGTCTAAATGTTAAAAAGATTCTAACTTTAGGTCTAAGAATTAAAAATATCCTAATCCTAAACCAAACTATTAGTAAATATTTTAATCATAAGTTAAATTATTTTTTAAAAAATTTAACCTCAGGTCAAATTTTAACCAAATATTCAAACTATAAACCAAAGTCCTAAAAAAGATTTTGAGCCTAAACCAAATTGTGAAAAAGAAATCTAACATTAAACCATTCTCATTATGTCTTGGGGGTGTACAATACTTGATTTTGGAGGCACTTTTCAATTATTTTCATATGATAAAATGAATTACATTTTAAAAATATGTTCTAAGGTTGAACCTTGAACTAAACAAAACTATCCTAAGGTCCAAACTGAAACTGCTTCCAATATAGCCCTCTTGATATAGTGAAATGAATGATAAGTGATTATGAAACAGTTCCAGTTCCAGTTCCCTAGCTATCCATGGTGGTTACCTTAGTTGCTCTTTTTTTTTCCTACCTACCTACTAACAACTCACAAGCAGGTTGTTAGCAGGTAGGTAAGTAGGTAGGTAGTAAAAACAAGTCTTACCTATATATATAAACCATTTACCTACTTACCTAATACTTACCTATTTTCCTACCTATTTGCCTGCCTAAATATGAAACCAATTTCCTATAGAATTGGTTACCAAGGTGGAACCAAATATTAACTCAGTTGAGGTTCATCCATAATAGGCATCTAATGGATGGTGAGTTGGTGGATGGTGGTTCACTGTGGCAAACTGTCCGAAGCCACTTGCACTTTTTAAAAAAAACCCAGACATGACCAAAGACTACTTGAGGAACAATGAAACGAGGAAGCGAAGCAGCCCAAGGCATCCTCGTCATTTGAGAAAGAAAACTTAACTTTGGAGAGAAGGTTCCATGGTGAGGGAAAATTAAAGGCGTGTTTTTAAAAAACTATAGTTTTCTATTATAATGTTATGCTGTAATGCTACGTTGTAGTGAAAAAATAGTTATGGAGGACGGGCACCTCAGGTGAGCGATGAGCGTCGGAGGTTCCAAGCAGATCGCTACAGTTGAATGCTTGAAAGTCGTGGGCAAGGCGGAGGTGGGAGCGCAAGAGGCAGGCAGACGTTTGCCAGGGGTGACCGAGCAGAATAGTTCGTTTTGTTGCCTGCCAGTTTTTTGGAAGATCCCAGGCGGATCTGCCTCGCTCGTCGCAGTCGGCCGCGCTTCTTCCTTCATGTGCGTGTGCTTTTTTGTTTTGCGAAGGAAAGAGCAAGACAAATTGCCGTGAGGGAGCCAATTTGATTTAAATATATTAATTCATTATGTTCGTCTGTCTATTTGACGAGGGTTTAGGGGGGTGGGGGAGGGAGAGGCCGGTGAAGCAACGGGCGATCGGTGTTAGTCTGTGACGGGGGTTGGACCACCACAATTTTCGTGTACAAACCGTCTCCACAAAGCATTGCAGCCGTCCGAAGGGTAGGAATGACGGTCGAACCGCATCCTTTTCCCCCCGCACCAAAAGGGGAAATAAAAACCTTCCCCTTCCCCCCCCCCCAACTACCGGAAGAACCGACGATTATATAGAGGAGCGTGTTTTCGGAAATTTCCAAAACTGTCGGGAATCAAGGTTCAAAATGTCAGAACCGGGGTTTTGGGTTTTCTCACGTCGGGTAAGGG
>Ga0116227_10004128_pt1 | contig 31710 bp, 33 predicted proteins | sample S1TSphgellanicum_FD_89693 | JGI IMG/M metagenome (GOLD analysis project Ga0116227, IMG submission 89693) | Host-associated microbial communities from peat moss isolated from Minnesota, USA - S1T2_Fb - Sphagnum magellanicum MG | ecosystem: Host-associated > Plants > Peat moss > Unclassified... | reverse complement strand
TTTTATCGACACTCTCTGACTCGACTTCGTGTCTTGTACGGATAGGCGGAGCCGGGCCGGAGGCTCTGGTGCGGGCGAAGGGAGTCGAACCCCCACATCTTGCGATACTGGAACCTAAATCCAGCGCGTCTACCAGTTCCGCCACGCCCGCATCCGGCGAAAGGCGAGCGCCGCCCCTATATCAGCCGAAAAAAAAGGGCAAGCGGTCGCTTCAGTGCGCCAGGCCCAACAGCAGCGACACCCAGCCGGCGCGCTCTGCCGTCAACGGCGTCGCGTCCGGCGAGGGTTCCACAACCGCGGCGCATTCAAGGCAATAGGCCTGCGCGCCGTGGCCACCCAGCAGCCGGTCGAGATCGCCGGCAAACTGTCCCGCCACCGCCAGCCGGGCCATTGCGACCCGACCGACCAGATCGCGGCCACCGGCACGCGCGCTGTCTTCGGCGCTGTCATTGTCGTTGTCGCTGTCATCAGACAGCGCCTGCTGCAGGAACGCAGAAAACGAATCCGCCTTTTCGCCCAGATAGACCGGATGGTATTTGGCCGCCCCGGCGCGATGCGCCGCCCAGGCCAGCGCCTGGTCGAGATCGCCGTATTCGTCGACCAGCCCGATCTGGCGCGCGGTGCCGCCGTCCCAGACGCGCCCTTGCGCGATCTTGTCGACCGCTTCGGGAGTCATGTGCCGAGATGCCGAGACCAGCCCGACAAAGCGGCGATAGCCCATGTCGATTTCGGACTGGATGACCCCTTCCATCTCGGGACTGAGCCCGCCCAGCACATCGGGCTGGCCCGACAGCGGCGTGGTCCGGATCGAATCGGTGGTGACGCCGAACTTGGCGAGCGTATCCTCGAAAGTCGGGATGACCGCAAAGATCCCGATCGAGCCGGTGATCGTTCCCGGTTCGGCAAAGATCCGGTCGCCCGGAGTCGACACCCAATAGCCGCCGCTGGCCGCCAGCCCGCCCATCGACACCGCCACCGGCAAGCCCTTGGCCTTGAACCGGTTGATCGCGGTGCGGATGCGTTCGGATGCCATCACCGATCCACCGGGCGAATCGACCCGCACCACCAGCGCCGAATAGTCGTCGCTGTCGGCCGCCTTGTTGATCAACCGGGCGATGCGATCGCCGCCGGCCGAACCGGGGCCGGCTTCGCCGTCGACGATGTCGCCCGCCACTGTGACGACAGCGATCGCCTTGCCATCCTTGGGCGTGCCCAGATCGGCGAGATAGGCGTTGTACCGCGTTGCCTTGTACGCGCCGGCGCCCGCGCCGTCCGATTTGTCGGCGCCGACGATTTCCGCCACCCGCTTGCCGAACGCGGTCTTGTCGCCGATGCGATCGACCAGGCCCGCCGCAAGGGCGGCCTTGGCGCCATCGCCGCCCGATGCCGCCAGCCATTTGACCGGATCGCCGGTGATCATCGCAATGTTCGCACGCGGGCGCGCCGCTTTGACTTCATCCTGCCAGTCGTGCCACAGCGCGGTGTATACGGCGGTTTCCGCCTGTTTCGCTTCGGGCGAGAAACCGGTGCGGACAAACGGTTCGACCGCGCTTTTGTAGGTGCCGACCTTGAACACGTGCGCCTTGACCTTCAACCGGTCGAGCAGATCGTGAAAGAATGGCAGAGTCCCGCCGGGACCGCGCACCAGCACCCCGCCCAGCGGATCGATCCAGACTTCGCTGGCATGCGCGGCCAGTTGATACGTGCCATCCATGTACAGCACGCTGCGCACCAGCACCGGCTTGCCGGCGCGGCGCACTTTGTCCATCGCGGCGCCGATCCGCGACCGCGCCACGAGGTTGGCGCCACCGAAATCTTCCAGATCGAGCGTGACCGCGTGAATCCGCGAATCGCCCGCCGCCGCCTCGATTGCCCGGACGACATCGCGTTCCAGAAACTGTCGATGCGTCTTGCCGCCGCTCAGCAAAAGCGCCGAAGTGTCGACTTTGGTGCGTTCCTCGACCACCGGGCCGTCGAGCACGATCGCCAGCGCCCCCTCCTTCACGTGGCCCGTCGCGGGCTTCATCGAAAGGGCCAGCGACAGCCCGCCGAAAAACAGCAGGAGCAGGAGGAGCACGAGCCCATCCTTGATGGCGACGAGGATCTTCCAGACAGCGCGTGCAAATTTCATGGGGGATATCTAGGTGCCATTCGCGAATTACGCCAGTCGAAACACTTGGCAGATCACCACACTGCACCTAGGGGATCAACTTCGATGCAACCATCGACCCCCAACTCGCCCCCGCCCGTGCCGAACGCCCGCGAATACCCAGCCGGCGGCCTCGCCTTTCCCCATCGCGACCTGACCGGGATCGGCCGGTTGGCGCGGCACGAGATCCTGTACCTGCTCGATGAAGCGGAACAGTGGTTCGAATTGAACCGCCGGTCGCAAAAACGCGCCGGGCTGCTGTCGGGCCTGACCATCATCAACGCCTTTTTCGAAAATTCGACGCGCACGCTGCTGTCGTTCGAAATTGCCGGCAAGCGGCTGGGCGCCGATGTCGTCAACATGCACGCCGCCACATCAAGCGTGAAAAAGGGCGAAACGCTGATCGACACGGCGATGACGCTCAACGCCATGCGCGCCGATGCGATCGTTATCCGCCATGCCAGTTCGGGCGCGGTCGGGCTGATCGCCGGCAAAGTCGATTGCCCGGTGCTGAATGCCGGCGACGGGCAGCATGAACATCCGACGCAGGCGCTGCTCGATGCGCTGACCATCCGCCATGCGCTGAACCTGCCGCGCGGCAGCGATCTCAACGGGCTGAACGTGACGATCTGCGGCGATATCCTGCACAGCCGGGTGGCGCGGTCGAACATCCTGTCGCTGACCGCATTGGGCGCACACGTTCGCGTCTGCGCGCCGCCGGCGCTGATGCCCGCCGAAATCGAGGCGATGGGGGTCACGCCATTCCACGATTTCGATGCCGCGCTGAAAGGCGCACAGATCGTCATGATGCTGCGGCTGCAACAGGAACGCATGCAGGGGCAGTTCATCCCGAGCCCACGCGAATATCGCCATCTTTACGGGTTGACGCCGAACCGATTGGCCCGCGCCGAACCCGATGCGCTGGTCATGCATCCGGGGCCGATGAACCGGGGCATTGAAATCGACAGCCAGGTCGCGGATCATCCCACGCGCAGCCTGATCACCCACCAGGTCGAATGCGGCGTAGCCATCCGCATGGCCTGCCTCGACGTTTTGACTCGCCGGGCGCGCGGCGTGCCGGGCTGGGCCCCAGTGGCAGGAGGCGCAGCATGATCCCGCGGCCGATCACGATCATCGGCGGGCGGCTGGTGTTGCCCCAGGGTGACGCGCAGCCCGGCGCGATCCGTCTGGTCGAAGGGCGGATCGCCGCGCTGGGCGATCTGGCCCCCGAACCGGACGATGTTGTCCTCAATGCCGGCGGGCAACTGGTCGCCCCCGGTCTGGTCGATCTCGGCGTGTTTGCCGTGGACAAGCCGGCCTTTCATTTCGGCGGGATTACCCGCGCTGCGCTGATGCCGGACCAGGGCCCCCCGCTCGATCACCCGGCGCGCGTCCGCTTTGCGGCGCTGTCGGGCAAGCCCGACATGTGGGTCCACCCGTTGGCGGCGGCAACGCGCGGGCTCGACGGGGTCGAACTGGCCGAACTGGCGCTGATGCGCGAAGCAGGCGCACGCGCGGTGGCGACCGGGCGGCACTGGATCGGCGATTCGGGCGTCATGCTGCGGCTGCTGTCCTATTGCGCAATGCTGGGCCTGGTTGTCGTCACCCATGCCGAAGATGCCAGCGTGGTCGGCCATGCGGTTGCGACCGCGGGCGAAATGGCGACCCGGCTGGGTCTGCCGAGCGCGCCGGCCGAGGCGGAGGCGCTGGCGGTGGGCCGCGACATCGCGCTGGCCGAACTGACCGGGGCCCAGGTGCATTTCCGCCAGGTGACGACCGCGCGCGCGCTCGATCTGGTGCGGGCGGCAAAGGCGCGCGGCATCCGCGTGACCGCCGGGGTGACGCCGGCGCATTTCATGCTGTCGGATCTGGAACTTGGCAATTTCCGCACGTTCAGCCGGATGTCGCCGCCGCTGCGCCAGGACTCCGATCGCCGCGCGGTGGTCGATGCAATCGCCGACGGCACGATCGACGTGATCGCATCGGGCCACGATCCGCGCGGGCCAGAGGACAAGCGGTTGCCGTTCGCCGATGCCGAGCCGGGCATGGCCGGGGCCGAAACGCTGTTGCCGCTGACACTGACGCTGGTGCGCGACGGCCGCATCGATCTGGCACGGGCGTTCGATCTGGTCGCGGGCGCGCCGGCGCGGCTGCTGGGTGTCGATGCCGGGGTTCTGCGGGTCGGTGCCGAGGCCGACATCGCGCTGGTCGATCCACACCGGCCGTGGGTGGTTTCATCGGACAAGATGGCCGCAAGCGCCGGCAACACGCCGTTCGATCGCCGCCCGGTCGAGGGCCGCGTGACCGCCCTGTTCAAGGGCGGTGCGCGAATCGATTAACGCGTGTTGAGCGCCGTGCGGGCATAAGACTTGCCCGGATGCGCCGGTACGGGGTGTGCGGCCACCGGTTGCAGCGCAACGGGTCGGATCGGCGCATGCACCGCACGCGAATCTGCAGTCTGCACCGCACTGGCCCGCGACGCCGCGTTGACCGCCATCACCATGCACGCGCCGCCATGTGCGCGCAGCGATCCGCACAGCGATGCCGCCGATGCCTGCCCCGCAAACCCGGCGGCCTGGAGTCGCCAGAAATCGCGACCGTGGACATTGACTTTGGTGATGAGGTCCGGGTGGCCCTGCAAGTGGGCATCGCGCGCGACGAAATGTTGCCAGGCACGCCGCGCCGATTCCTCGCTGTTGAACGCGCCCAACTGCACCAGATGGCTGCCCAGGCCATGGACGGGCGCGGCAACCGCCACTGCGCGCGGGGCCTGTGCAACCCGAACCGGCGCGGGGCGCGCAGCCGGCAATGGCTGGACGACCGGGATGGATACGGTCCGGACAGGCGCCGGGGCGGGCGCGGTCGAAGGGGCCAGATCGATCCGGGCCAGCGCGCCCGACGGATACGGCGCCGCAGCCGGTTGCGCAGGCGGCAATTCGGCAGTCGGAGCGACAGCCACGGCCTTTTCCGGCGCGGCGGCCTTTTCCGCCGGGTTGGCCCTGTCCGCCGGGTTGGCCGGGAAATGCGCCAGCGCCAGCGCCGCAGGCTGGCCAGTGTCGCCGATCAGCGGCGCGCCGACCAGGCTGGCGACGCGACGTCGGGCGTCTTCGGGCCGGGTCATCGCGGCCCAGGACTGCACCCGCGCATTGACCTGATCGGCAGGAACGTCCTGCGCGGCCATGATTTTCGCTTCATCCCACATCCCCGACAGCGCATAGGCAAAGGCCAGATTCTGGCGCATTTTGGGTACGTTCTGGCCCTGACGAATGGCGTTGGTCAGCACGTCCACGGCGCGCTGGCCTTGTCCGGCCATCGCCAGCGCCAGCCCGAGATCGGCAGCGGGCAGAACATCGCCATAGGTGTTGATCGTATCGAGCGCAGCGCTGTTGTGGCCAAGCGCGAGATCGCTCAGCACCAGGCCGATCGCGGCGCGGCTGCTGTCATCACCCAGTTGGATCGCGTCGGAAAATGCCTGGCGCGCGGATTCGAACCGTCCGCCGCGCAGATAGGCGTTGGCCAGCATCAGGCGCAACGCCGGGTTGCGGCCGTCTGCCTGGACCGCCTGCTCGGCCAGCGCGACCGCACGCGGGGTCTGGCCGTGGCTGAGGGCGTCGCGCGATTCCTGCGCCATCTTGTCCGGGCGCGGTGCCTGGTTCGAGCACCCGCCCAGCAAGGCCACCCCGGCCATACCGGTCGCCAGCAAGCCAAGTCGCCGGCCGGACACGCGGCGGAGTGCGGGTACACAAACGGCGTGCGGGACGCGCAAGGTATCGGTCATGACTGGTTTCCGGTCGGTGCTTTGCGGTGCGACGATGCTGTCGCGGGCCTGTCGGTGGCGGACGGCGTGCCCGGGTCGTTTGCCCCGGCGCGGTAGAAATCAAAGGCGGTGACCAGCACCTGCTGGGCGCTGCGCCCTTCGGCCGCGGCAATCGCGCGCAACCGGCCGTGGCGCAGGGTATCGAGCCGCAGCGTAAAGGCGACCCGGCCGCGCGACGTATCGTCGGTTTCGGTCGGTGGGGCAGCAATCGCATCCGCCGGCGCATCGATCCCCAGTGCACGAGCCAGCCGCGCGATCTGTTGCACGACTTCGGGCAATTCGGGCGCCACACCGTCAACGGGTTCGCGCGGGGCAAACGACAGCGGCACGCGCTTGGTCGGGCTGCGACGGCCCAGCAGGCCGGCGTCGAGCGACGCCAGCGGCTTGATCCCCTCGGCGCCGATGGCCACGTCAGGACCCGATCACGCGGCGGCCAAAGCCGCCACCGGCAGGGCGCGCCAGCACACCGGCCGCCTGCGCGGGGGCCTGGGGCACGGCAAACACCGTGCGCCGAAAATTCTTTTCCAGCCGTTCGGACACATAAGTCCACAGCGCACCGACCTCGACGGCCGATTTGCCGGTGGGGTCGACTTCCATCACGGTGCGACCGTCGATCATCGACGCGGCAAAGTCGGTGCGCTGGTGCAGGATGACCGGGGCGACAGTGCCATGCTGGCTGAGCGCGACGGCGGCTTCGGACGTGATCCGGGCATTGGCTGTGGCGGCGTTGACGACAAAGATCAGCGGTTTGCCCGCGCGTTCGCACAATTCGACCGTTGCGCCCACCGCGCGCAGATCATGCGGGCTGGGCCGGGTCGGCACGACGACAAGTTCGGCGACCTGGATGACCGACTGGATCGCCAGCGTGATCGCCGGCGGAGTGTCGATCACCGCCAGCTTGAAACCCTGCTGGCGCAACAGCATCAGGTCGGTCGCCAGCCGGGCCACGCTGGTCTGGGCCATCGCAGGGTATTCCGCCTCGCGCTCGTTCCACCATTCGGTGGTCGATCCTTGCGGATCGACATCGATCAGGACGACCGGGCCTGCGCCGGCGCGTTGCGCCTGGACAGCAAGGTGCCCTGACAAGGTCGTCTTGCCGGACCCCCCTTTTTGCGATGCCAGTGCAAGTACGCGCAACGCTGTTCCCCGTCATAGCAGATTGATCGTGCTACGAGCGATTCCATATCTCCCTCAAATTTGGGTTAACAATGGGTGAGATTGGCGCTTTGACTGCCACAAACCGGTGCTTTTGTCGTTCTGAAGCCGGTTTGACAGCATTTTACGAGTCGCGGGCGCGCGCAATTGGCATAAGGACCATGACGGATGGTCCGGATTCGTTTACCAACCGGACCGGATGTAACAGGTGGAATTGCGATGGGGGCGATTGACAAAACCTTGGGACGCGCGGCGCTGGGGCTTTGCGTCGGGCTGGCTCTGTTTGCCGCCGGAACGCTGCCGGCGCGAGCCGACGTCAAGGACGGGGTCGATGCCTGGGCGCGGGGCGATTACGACGCCGCCGTCGCGCAATGGCAGGGTCCCGCCGCCAAAGGCGATGCCGACGCGATGTTCAACATGGGGCAGGCCTACAAACTGGGCCGCGGCGTGCCCAAGGATATGTCCAAGGCCCAGGATTTCTATGCCCGCGCGGCCAAAAAGGGGCATATCCGCGCCGCCGACAACTATGGCATCCTGTTGTTCCAGACCAATCACCAGGCCGAGGCGATCCCCTGGCTCGTCGCCTCGTCCGATCGCGGCGAACCGCGCGCGATGTATATCCTGGGGATTGCCGCCTATAACGGCGATTATGTGGCAAAGGATCCGGTTCGCGCCTATGCGCTGATGACCCGCGCGGCGCAGACCGGGTTGCAACAGGCGGTGAACAGCCTGGCCGCGATGAACGACAGCATCCCGCTGGAACAGCGTCAGCAAGGCGTCGCGCTGGCCGAAGACCTTGACCGCAAGGCCAGCAACACGCGCGCCAGCGAAATGGGCTCGGCCGACCTGGGCGGCGGGGCCCCGGTTCCGCCGCAGCCCGGGCTTCAGCGTGTCGACGTGCCATCGACGCCCGTGCAGTTTCCGACAATGATGAGCCCGGCACCTGCGAGCGGCGGGGGCTATACGCCGGCCCCGGCCGCACATGCGCCGGCCAAGCCGCCGGTGACAGTCGCAGCGGCGCGGCCCGCGCGCCCGGTCGCGGCTGGGCCCGCGCACCAAAGCGCCGCGTCAGGCGGCAACTGGCGCGTGCAGCTTGGCGCATTCGGACAGAAAGAGCATGCCGATGCGCTGTGGGCCAAAGTGCGCGGCCGCCCCGAAATCGCCGGCCACGCCCGCATCGATGCCGGCGGCGGTGTCACCCGATTGATGGCCGGCGGCTATTCCGAGGCCGAAGCGCAACATGCCTGCGCGGCGCTGAAGGCTGCGGGTCTGACCTGTCTTGTCGTCAACCACTAGGGCTCACGCCAGGATTGCCGCGATCGACTTTGTGCGCGGGGTCGCACTGCTCGGCATCCTGACAATCAATGTGACCGGATTCTGGGGGCCGACGCTCGCCGGTTTCAGTCCCCACCTGCCCCGCGCCGAACCGGGCGGCGATGCCTGGTTCCTGATCGCCTTCGTGCTGTTCGAGGGCAAGATGCGCGCGCTGTTCACCCTGCTGTTCGGGGCGAGCATGCTGTTGTTTATCGATGCCGCCGATCGGCGCGGCGTGTGGGGGCCGGGAATGCAGGCGCGGCGCCTGGCATGGCTGGCGCTGTTTGGCTATGCCCATTACCTGTTGCTGTGGTGGGGCGACATCCTTTTTCCTTATGCGCTGTGCGGGTTGTGCGCGTTGCTGTTGTGCCGATTGCCCGCCTGGCCGTTGCTGGCGGGCGGGCTGGCGCTGTTTTCGGTCAGCCACGGGCTCGATGCGATTGGCGCGGTTCTGGGCATCGCGGCCGAACAGGCGGTGCTGGCCGGGCATGGTCTGGCCGCCGATCGCGCCGACGAGGTGGCGATGCTGGCGCGGATCGCCACCTCGATCGCCGATGATCAGCGAATTCTGACGGCTTCGTTCGGCGCCGCGTTGCGCCTGCGGCTGACGCAAGCGCCGTGGTTGCCGTTCCAGACCACCGGATCGACATTTACCGAGACGCTGCCGCTGATGCTGATCGGCATGGGGCTGCACCGCACGGGGCTGTGGAGCGGGGCGTGGTCCCGGCGGGCGCTGATATGGGTGGCCGGTATCGGCGTGGGCGCGGGTGGAATGACGACGCTGGCGCTGGCGTGGTGGATCGAAGTCCACGATTTTCCGCCCAGGGCAATGTTCGCTGTGATCGAGACGCTGACCGCGCTGCCGCATCTGGCAATGGCGCTGGGCTATGGCGCGGGACTGATGCTGGTCTGGCCGGCACTGGCAACAACGGGAATCGGTCGCACATTGGCAGCGACCGGGCGCACCGCGTTTACCAATTATCTGGGCACGACAATGCTGATGACCGCGCTGTTTTCGGGCTGGGGACTGGGATTGGCGACATGGTTGCCGCGCGGCCGGTTGCCGCTGTTCATTCCGCTTGGCTGGGGCGCAATGCTGCTGTGGCCGCACTGGTGGCTGGCACGCCACGCCCAGGGCCCGTTCGAAGCGGTGTGGCGACGGTTGACCTGGCTCGGCGTGTCGGAAAGTATAAATTAGCTATGCCGGTCAACCATTCCGCACCGCGTTTTCCGCTATGGCCGGGCATGCGAACAGAAGGAGCCGAGTGATGGGGGCTTTGTCGCCCGGATGGCGCAAGTGGACGAAACGACGGCGGTTGCCGCTGGTGATTGGCGCCGCCATGGTGGTCCTGTTGTCGGCCATGCTGGCACTGCACGTGCTGAAGGATATTGTCGGCCTGGTGCGCGAGGAAATGCCGCCGCCGCAAGCCATCGCGGCGCCTGCCGCCGCAAGACCCGCGCCGCGCGCGCAAACTGCCCAACAGGCCCCGCCCCGCCCCGTCGCAGATGGCCCGTTTGTGGTGCGATCGATCCTGCCGATTTCCGGCCCGATCAAATTCGGCCAGTTCTATTGGGACGAAGCCAGGGGCGAGCCCGGCCCGGTGGTGATCACGATCGATCTGACCGCGCGGGTGTTGTCGGTGTTTGAAAACGGCCACGAAGTCGGCGCGGCCGCCATCCTCAAGGGTTATGGCGACAAGCCGACGCCGGTGGGTGTGTTTCCCATCACGCAAAAGGACGCAAAACACATATCCAGCATCTTTGACGTGCCGATGCCCTGGATGCTGCGCCTGACCAACGACGGTGTGTCGATCCACGGCAGCAAAGTCGCATCCGGCTATGCCACCAACGGCTGCATCGGCGTGCCCGACGGCTTTGCCGAAAAGCTGTTCCATATCACCCACCTGGGCGACAAGGTCATCATCAGCGACGGCAAACAGTTGAAACTGGGCGACCCGATCATCGCGCCGGCCAAGAGCTGATCCTACAGAATATCGAATGCGTCGCCCAACGTCGTGCGCAGCTTGTCGAGTGCCTGCGCTTTCAACTGATGGACGCGCGGCACGCTGACCTCCAGCACGGCGGAGATTTCGGCCAGGTTGAGTTCCTCGACAAAATAAAGCTGGATCACCATCTGCAACCGTTCGGGCAGCAGCGTGATCGCATCGATCACCAGATGGCGCGTCTCCTCGTCGGCGATCAGCGCAAAGCTGTCGGGCCGGTCGTCGGCAAACGCCATCGAGTTGTCGGAATAGGCATCGTCGATCGGCTCGAAGCGCAACGGCTCTGCCGCCGCGCGCATGTCGCCCAGGTCCGACAGCGTGACCCCCATGGCTTCGGCCAGTTCGCTTTCGGTCGGCTGGCGACCGAGCACGGCTGCCAGGCTTTCGGTCTGATCGCGCAAAGCGCGGCGGCGGTCGGCGGCTGAGCGCGACATCGGTGCGCTGCGGCGGATCAGGTCGACCATCGCCCCGCGCACGCGCAGCTTGGCATAGGCGGCAAAGCCGTCCTCGGTCTGGCCGGTGTGTTTCTGCGCGCATTCGGTCAGCGCGACCAGCCCTGCCTGGATCAGGTCGTCGATTTCGATCCCGGCGCGGCCCGAACCGTGGGCGTGCCAGGCCTGGCGGCGCACCATCGGCAGGAACCGGCGGATCCGATCGGCGGTGTCGTCGCGATAGGCGCGCGCCGCGGCAAAACTGCGTTGGTGGAAATTCATGCGGCAAGTCCTTCGGGTTGCGGCATTCGGGAAGCGGCGGCACGCGCCGCATCGGTTTGATCGGTAAGAGCCGGGAGTGGTGCATTGGCCTCGCCGCCGATCACCGCGATCACGTCGATCGGCTGGCTTTGCGGCAGTTCGGAGATCGACAGGACAAGGCAGGCCGGCGCGCGGAAGCGCAGGGCCGCCGACAGTGTCCGTCGTGCGCGCGGCTGGACGATCAGCGCCGGGGGAATGGCACCCTGCCCGCGTTCGGTAATCAGCGCGGCGACGCGTTCGCCAAGGCCCCGGGCAAGATCGGGCTCGATCACCGGCAATCCGGTCACCGGGTCCTGCATGCCCTGGACAATCATCGCCTCCAGCCCGGCTTCGAGCGTGATGACCGGCAGCCGGTCGTGCGGGCTGCACACCCGTCCGACGATCATCGGGCCGAGTTCGGCGCGCAGGATGTCGATCAGACGGTCATGCTCGGTGGTCTGCTGCACCGCCTGGCCCAGCGCCGCAAGGATCGGCAGCGGATGACCGATACCGATCCCGTCTTCGAGCAGCGCCCGCAGGATGCGGGTGATCGCGCCCAGCGACAGCGGATTGGGATGGATCGTTTCGACGAGGCCCGCCGAACGCTGGCGCACGCCCTCGAGAATGGCGCGCACTTCGTCCGGCCCGAGCATCGCCTGCGGCCGTTCGCCCAGCACCTGGTTGAGATGGGTGGCGATGACCGTGCCGGCATCGACCGTCAGAAACCCTTCGGCGATCGCGGCATCGCGGCTGACCGGATCGATCCACAACGCCGGGCAGCCAAAGCTGGGGTCGGTGGTCGCCTCTCCCTTCAGTCCATGATTGGCCCGCGCCTCTCCGGCGTTTATCGCCAGGATGCGATCGGGACGCACATTGCCCCCGCCGATTTTCACCCCGCCGAGCAGGATGCGGTATGCGTTGGGCGGCAGTTCGAGCGAATCGCGCACGCGGAATTGCGGCACGATAAAGCCGCAGGCCTGGCTCAACTGTTTGCGCACCCCGGTGATCCGCGCCACCAGCGGCGATCCGCGCTTGGTGTCGACCAGATGGACCAGTCCATAGCCCAGTTCGATCGTGACCAGCGTGTGGTCGGACACCTCTTCGAGCACGATCCTTGACGGATCGGGCGGCGCCGGCGGCGGTGCGGTGTCGGCAACCTTTTGCCGGTCGGCACGCTTTTTCAGATTCCACCACAGCCAGCCGGCCAGGCCCGAGGCGGGCAGGAACACCGATTGCGGCATCGCCGGGATCATCCCGATCGCGCCCAGGATCACCGCCACCGGCAACCAGGTCGAGGGATTGCCGAACTGGCCGCCGATCTGCCCGGCAAGATCGCGGCTGTCGGAAACGCGGGTGACTATGACCGCCGCCGCGATCGACAGCAGCAACGACGGCACTTGCGCGACGAGCGCATCGCCCACCGCCAGCGTGACATATTTCTGCGCCGCATCGGCCGCCGTCAGCCCGTGGCTGAGCATGCCGAGACAGAACCCGGCGATGATATTGACCCCCAGGATCAGCACCGCGGCAATGGCATCGCCTTTGACGAACTTGCTGGCGCCGTCCATCGAGCCATAGAAATCGGCCTCGGTCGAAATGTCGCGACGGCGTGTCTTGGCCTCTTGCGCGTTGATCAGCCCGGCGGCCAGATCGGCGTCAATCGCCATCTGCTTGCCGGGCAAGGCGTCGAGCGTGAACCGCGCGGACACTTCGGAAACCCGGCCGGCGCCTTTGGTCACGACCACCATGTTGATGATCATCAGAATCATGAACACGAACAGGCCGACGGCGAAATTGCCGCCGATCAGGAACGCGCCAAAGCTTTCGATGACATGGCCGGCCGCCGCGCCGCCGTTGTGGCCATTGACCAGCACGACGCGGGTCGACGCGACGTTGAGCGACAGGCGCAGCAGCGTGGCAAACAGCAACACCGACGGGAACGAGGAAAAATCGAGCGGCTTTTCCGCATTCATCGCCGCCATCAGCACCGCCACCGACAGCGCGATGTTGAACACGAAGAACACGTCGAGCATGACCGCCGGGATCGGCACGACCATCAGCGCGATCAGCGTCAGGATACCGGCGGGCAGCGCCAGTGCGCCGATGTTGAAGGCCTGTCTCAGCATCGCTCAAAGACCCAGCGCGCGGATGCGGCCATAGGCTTCGCGGACATTGGCCGGCACACCCGCATCGCCCTGGCCGAACGCCGACAACAGCGTGTCGGCCATGGAGCTTGTCCCGTCGGCCGCCGTCGCGGCAAATTCCCGCGCGATCGGCCCGCCGCTGACTGCCGGGTTTGCCGTGTGCGGCACAAAGCTGCCGGCGTCGGCCGGCACCGCATGGCCGGGGCCAAGCCCGGTCATCGCGGTATCGAGACGGTTGCGCAGCAGGTCCATGACCTCGCCCACGCTGCGTGGCGCCGCGCCGTTGAAAAAGATCGCGCGGTTGGCCGGCGCCGCCCTGGGCAACAGCGCCGCCGCGCTCTGCGCGGGATCGCTCGACAGCGCCGACAGAAAGCGCACGGCTGCATCGGGGCCGAGGAAATGGGCGAGATACAGTTCGGTGTTGTCGGGATCGCGGCCGAGCACGCCATAGAGATAATTGCGATTGTCGTTGGCCAGTTCCCCGGCCATCAGCGCCGAGACTTGCGGGTCCTGACGCAGCGCCAGCCATTGCGCGCGCGATCCCGGATCGTGCGCCGCGCCACTCGTATCGAGGCCGAAATCGGCACCATGGCGATCGAGCGTCCTGAGCCAGGTCGATCCGGTAAACTGATATAGCCCGCGCGCGCTGGAGGTGCGCGCCCTGGCCTGCGGATCAAGCCCGGATTCGAGCCTCGCCTGCGCCAGCAGATAATTGAAATCGACCCCGGTGGCGCTGGCGGCACGGGCAATCGCGGTCTGCACCGGCGTCTGCGGCAGCGCCGGGAGGGCGGACGCCGACGGCAGCGCGGCTGGGGTATCGGGCAAACTCACTGAACAGCCTTTCCGAAGCCGGGCATACGCGGCCTCGATCAGGGTTCAGCAAAATGCGTGCCAGATTGGCACCATCCCGCCTGGCTGTGTCACTCACGGAGACTTGTCCAAGGAAATACGCATTCGTGCCGCGCCTGTAGAAGCGCGCACCTCAAGGCTGAGAACGGAACTATTGCAGTGAATCCGAATTACCTTCAATTAAATTTTAATTAAATTTTGTCACCCCGGACTTGATCCGGGGTCCATCTCTCCCCGAAAGCCGCAACTCGTGGGGCATGATGGACCCCGGATCAAGTCCGGGGTGACGAGATTTATTGGATCGAACTTCAAATCCGCCACACTATTCTATTCGGAAACGTTGAATTCCGGATCAGGACGGGTCGATTCAGCGCAGACGCCGGACGCGTGCGGCATCGACATTGGCGCGGTACAGCGCCGGTTGCCCGGTCAGCGCATCAAGCCGCGCGGCGACATTGGCGGCGATCAGGTTGCGCACGCGCCGGTTGGTTTCGTTCAGGCGCCTTGCCGCATCGAGCAGGCCACGGCATTCCTCGTCGACCGCCCCGGCCGTGGTCTCTTCCAGCCGGCCGCACAGCACCGTCTTGCGCACCGCGCAGCCGACAATCGAATCGACGTCGAGCCCGGCAAGCGCCTGCCGTTCCGATTCCAGAACGGTCAGCATTTGCCGCAGCACTTCGCGCAATTCGAACGGATGCATGGCAGCCGCCGGCGCCGCGGTGTCCGGCACGGTCGACTTCGTCATTTCGACGCCTTTTGCAGCATCACACCGGCCGCAATCATCGCATCGCCGATCCTGGCGGGAATCACCGGATAGCTTCCATTCTGGACCGCCTGGCGGATCTCGGCGACGCGGCTCTGGTCGACCGGCACCGGGCCTGCGCCAGTGGCAAGGCTGGTTTCCACTTGCGTGGCGTCACTGACAGCAGCGGTAGATGCGGAATTCGTTGGCGCCGGGCCGTGATTGGCCGGCAGCACGGAATTGGGTTGAACCGCGCCAACCGGGCGCGACGGTCCGATTTCAAAAGAGGACATGGCACGCTCCTGACAATTTCATCCTCGCGAGAATGCTATCATTGCCCAGAACGGCGGCCGGCAGCGCGTATTAAGACGTGCGGAAAAGATCTGCCGGATGCATTTTTATTCCACGCTCACTTCGACCAGCCCCGGACGCACGACTTGCGCCTGGACCGGGTCGGCCTTGGCCTGCGTGCGGACCCTGATCCAGGCACCCACAGCGCCGGATTCGAGCGCTTCGGCGGGTTGCGAGACGGAAAATCCTTCGCCCGTCAGGGCCACCGTGACCGACTGGCCGCGCTCGATCACCGGCGCCGTAGCGGATTGCCGGGCCGTGCCGGGCGCCGCCGTGGCAACGAAAACGTGCCAGCCGCCCACATCAGGGCATTCAACCAGGATGCTGGCATGGGCATCGCCGCGCCACGACAGTGCGAGCGGCGACGAACACGCGGCCAGCCGCAGCCGCCGATCGACCGGGCGTGCGGCGCCGCCGGGCGCACCGATCGGCTGCCCGGTAAACGCGCCGACTTCGCGATCAATCGCGGCCGGGTCCTCGATACCCTGGGCGCGCGCGGCGGGCGCGACGAGAAACAGCAGGAGCGAAATCGCCATTGGGCGGTGAGTCAGTGTGATCATGCGCCATGTCCAGCAAGCTGCGTGCCAGCCCCGTTTCCGGCGTCATACGCGACCACGGCGTTGGCCCCGGCGGGCAATCCGGGCTCAACCACGATCCGCGCCGTTTCCCCGCGCGGCCCAGCCGCGCGGCCCAGCCGCGCCGCCTGCGTCAGCGCGGCCGCGCGCCCGCCCGGCGCATAATGCACGGTGATGGTCAGGCGCAGACGCGGATCGCGCGCCACCTCGTTCAGCCATTTCGACAACGGCGGCGCCCCAGGGCCAGCTTGCCACACCCCGACCGGCTCTGCGCGCGGCGAGAGCGTGATTGCGGGCAAAGCCGGTTGGGACCGGGGACGCGGCGCAGCGGTTGCATCTGCATCCGCGCCCAGCGGCCCGTCGGGCGCATTGGCCAGCGCCGATGCGGTGACCATGAACAGGATCAGCGACAGATCGGCCAGAATCGTCTGCCAACCGACCCCGACGGCGCGCGCGATCACGCCGCTTCGCGCCCGCCGCGCCGCAGCAGGGGTGAGGCGGCGGCAAATTGCGCAGCGATCCAGTCGACCAGATCCTGCCGCGCCGCTTCTTCGCGTTCGGCGCGACGCTCGATCGCACGGGCCAACGGGGCGAGCAGGAAATTGGCTAATAGCAGACCATAAAGCGTCGCCAGCACGGACATCGAGATCGCGTTCATGAACATCGCGCGGGCAATCCCCCGCCCCGACATTTGCGCCAGCGAAACCAGTGTCCCGGCCAGGCCGAACACCGGCGCCAGATCCGCCGCCTGCGCCAGAGTAATCGCCGCGCGTTGCGCGCGAACCAGGCGTTTCTTGCGATCGGCAGTGTGCTGCGTGATCAGCATGGAGGCCGAGTGCCCTTCGAGCATGGCCCTGATCGCCGCATCAAGCGCGGCATCGCCGGTCGGCCGCGCACGGGCGCGATAGACGCCGTCCTTGCGGATGGCACTGGCCAATGGCGCAAGATTGCCGCGTATTCCTTCGGCGTCGAACGGGGCGCGCAACAGACTGGAGAGCGCCCCGGCGGTAGACCGGCAGTCGGCCCGTCCGGCGCGCAGCGCCGTTGCGATCAGCGTTCCGCCGATCACGATTGCGGCGGGGACAGGATCGATCAGGTGGACCAAGTCCATGCGCGCGTGAGTCCTGTCAGGGCGTTGTCGAATTGGGTGCGGGAACCACCCGATCCGGGGGATATGGCATGGGGTCGTCCCCGCATGTCCCAGAACGGCAGATCGCTTTCCGGTTTCAGCGGACATGGCACAGATTTGCCGCGCACCCGGCAATCCGGCGGCAATTTGCCGAATGCGGTGCGATTGGCAGCCGTCAGCGACCGTTTGCGCGGTTTGGCACGCGCCTTGCTATTCCATCGTCAAACCGATTTTGCACAGGAGCAGCAGACCATCATGGGCGACAGCCTGTTCGGCATTCACGGCATGGCGCTGGAATTGCGCGCGCAGCGATTGGGGGTGCTGACCTCCAACATCGCCAATGCCGCGACCCCGGGGTACAAGGCGCGCGACATCGATTTCAACGGCGCGCTGAAAGCCATGAGCCAGGGCGCCGCCCCGGCGCAGGCGATCGGCGCGGCCACGCAGTACCGCGTGCCGGTGATGCCCAGCCTTGATGGCAACACCGTCGAAATGGCGACCGAACAGACCGCCTTTGCCGAAAATGCGGTTCAGTACGAAGCCACGCTCAACATGATCCAGGACCGGGTGAACACCGTCACCCGCGCGCTGAAGGGGGAATAGGGCGATGTCCTCCACCAACGGTGCGCCGCCGATGACTCTGTTCGATGCCGCCGGCCGGGCGATGTCGGCGCAACTGGTGCGGATGAACGCGGCCACGTCGAATCTGGCCAACGCCGGCACCGTCGCGAGCAGCGTGCAAGGGGCCTATCGCGCGATGCGGCCGGTGTTTGCCACCGTGCTCGATGCCACCACCGGTCTCGCCTCGGTCAAAGTGCAGGGCGTCTATCAATCGGGCGCGACGCCGGTGCGCATGCACGATCCCGACAATCCGCTGGCCGATGCCGATGGCGATGTCTGGGGATCGGGCGTCGATGAGAACGCCGAAATGCTCGAAATTACCGATGCCGCGCGCGAATACCAGAACGTGGTCGAGGCGATGCAGACCGCCAAACAACTCACGCTTGATACAATGAGGATGAAAACGTCATGACCAGTATTTCCGGCACCAGTGCCGCTTCGTCAAACAACAGCGGCGCGACGAATTCGATGAGCGCCTACAACAATCTGACCGAAGGCGATTTCATGACGCTGCTGACGACGCAGCTTGCCAACCAGGACCCGACCAATCCGGTCGACGACACCCAGATGCTGGCGCAATTGGCGCAGTTTTCCACGCTGGCGGCGGCGGACACCACCAACACCGACCTGTCGACGATTTCCAGCCAGATCAGCACCGCGACCGGCACCGCCGGGGTCGGCAGTTCGGCCGACAGTGCGTCGGGCAGCGCCGGCAGCACAACCCCGACATCCGGCGTGGCGGCCTGATTACACCCGCCCAATTCTGACGGAGCCCCCCGACCATGAGCTATACCGTATCCCTCAGCGGCCTGCAGAACGCCCAGACCGAACTCAACGTGATCGGCAACAACATTGCCAACGCCGATACCACCGGGTTCAAAAGCAGCAGCGTGCAATTTTCCAACCTGGTCGCGGCCAGCGCCTATTCCAACCCCAAGGACACCATCGGCATGGGGGCGACCGTCGCCGACATCGATCAGGATTTCACCCAGGGCGCGATGAACCAGACCGGCTCTGCGCTCGATCTTGCAGTCAGCGGAGACGGCTTCTTTGCTGTCAAATCAAGCACAACCGGTCAGCTTTCCTATACCCGCAATGGCGATTTCTCGCTCGATTCGTCCGGCTCGGCCACCACCGGCGACGGCTATATCGTCGATGCCAACGGCAACCGGTTGCAGGTTTTGGCGACCAGCGGCGGCGGCACCAGCGATGCGGCGGTGCCGATGACCGACACCGCGGGCTCAGCCTTTGCCGGGGTTACGGTGGCCGCCAACGGTCAGGTCAGCGCGTCGTATGACGACGGCACCAGCACCGTGATCGGCACCGTGGCGCTGGCCAATTTTGCCTCGCCAGAGGGTTTGCAGCAGATTGGCGCCTCTGATTACACGGCGACTGGCATTTCCGGCGCGGCGACTTATGGCCAGCCGGCCACCGGCAACAACGGCAGCCTGCTGTCGGGCACGCTCGAAGCCTCGAACGTCGATCTGTCGACGCAAATGGTCGATCTGATCAGCGCGCAGCAGTATTTTCAAGCCAATGCCAAGGCGATCGACACCAACACGACCATTTCCGAAGCCATCATCAACTTGCACAGTTGATCGGACGGGTCATGGATCGGCTGATCTTTACCGCTTATTCGGGTCTGTCGGCCTCGATGGTGCAGCAACGCGTCATTGCCAACAACATGGCCAATGCCCAGACCACCGGGTTTCGCGCCGAACTGCTCGTCGCCACTCCGACCACGGTCAAAGGGTCGGGGCTGGAGGCGCGGGCGATGACCGATGCGCAAGTGCGCGGCGCCAACATGCACCAGGGCGACCTGCAGCAGACCGGCAATCCGCTCGATGTCGCGCTGACCGGCGATACCATGCTGGCGGTCCAGGCCAGCGACGGGACCGAAAGCTATACCCGGCGCGGCGATCTGAGCGTCGATGTCAACGGCACGCTGGTCACCGGCGACGGATTGCCTGTGCTGTCGGACACCGGACCGATCACCGTGCCGGCCGACAGCAGGCTGACGGTTGCGCCCGACGGCACCGTTCTGGCCACCGATCCGGCGCAGGCCAGTGCCCCGCCGCAGCCGATCGGCAAGCTGAAGCTGGCGACGACCACCGGGTCGGAGATCGAGAAAGGCCTCGACGGTCTGTTCCGGGTGGTCGGCGGCGGCGTCCTGCCGACCGATGACGCCGCCAGACTGGTCAGTGGCTCGCTCGAAAAATCGAACGTCAACGCGACCCAGGTGCTGGTCGACATGGTCCAGGCCCAGCGCCTGTTCGAAATGCGCGCCAAAGTCGTTTCGACCGCCAAGGACAACGACGAAAAATCCGCCGCGCTGATGATCCTGCCGGCCTGAATGTGATCCGATTTTCTGCGGGAGCAACCCACAATGCCGTCATCTGCCCTTTATGTCGCGCGCACCGGGCTTCAGGCCCAGGACACGCGCATGCAAGTCATCTCCAACAATCTGGCCAATGTCAGCACCACCGCGTTCAAGCGCGAGCGGGCCAATTTCGCCACGCTCGCCTATCAGAACGCGCGTGTCGCAGGTGAGCAGTCGTCCGACCAGAGCACTTATGCCACCGGGATCAATCTCGGCACCGGGGTCACGGTTCAGGCCACCAGCACCGACATGACCCAGGGCACGCTGAGTTCGACCGGCGGTGCGCTCGATATGGCGATCAGCGGTGACGGCTATTTCCAGGTGACAATGCCCAGCGGGCAGACCGGCTATACCCGCGCGGGCAACTTTACGACGTCATCCGAAGGGCAGTTGGTGACCGCGCAGGGCTATGTCGTCCAGCCGCAGATCACCATTCCGCAAGGCGCCGGATCGATCACAATTGCGCAGGACGGCACGGTTTCGGCCACGTTGCAAGGGGCGACGACGGCGACCACGCTGGGCCAGATCACCACCGCGACTTTTGCCAATCCGGCTGCGCTGCAGGCCAGCAACGACAACTTCTATCTGGAAACCGGCGGCAGCGGCACGCCGCAGGTGGGTGCGGCCGGCCTCGCCGGGCACGGTATCATCCAGCAGGGCTATCTGGAGGCCTCCAACGTCAGCGTCGTCACCGAACTGGTCGACATGATCGAATGCCAGCGCGCCTACGAGATCAATTCCAAAATGATCAGTTCGGTCGACGACATGCTCAAGAACGCGAACCAGAGCCTGACATGATGACCGACGGCCCGTTCGACCGGCAGTTTGATGCCGCCCTCGTCCCTGCTCCACCGCCTGGGGCTGCGCTTGGCGCGCGGCTCTGGCCGCTGATCCTCGCCCCGGCGGCGATCGTCGCACTGGCGCTTGCCTGTCCCGGCCGCGGCCATGCCACCAGCCCGCAAAAGGGCTTTGACGCGACGCCGCCCGCCGACCCCGCCACGCCGCCACTGGCCGGCGCAATCTTCAACATCCACGCCGGGTACGCCGGGCTGGTCGAAGGGCCCCGCGCCCATGCGGTCGGCGATCTGTTGACGATCTCGCTGGTCGAAAACTTTACCACGTCAAAGCAGGCGATCGGCAAAACGACCAAAAGCGGCAGCTTTAGCGTGATACCACCTACGGCCGGTCCAATCGTCATAAACCCCAATGCCCTTAATGCTTCGGGCGCTTCGGCGTTCAGTGGTGAAGGCGATGCGTCCGAAAACAGCCAGCTTGGCGGCCAGATCTCGGTCACCATCGCCGAAGCGCGCCACAACGGCACCGTACTCGTGAAAGGGACAAAGCGTCTGCTGCTCAGTCAGGGGGAAGAATGGGTACAGATCTCGGGCATCGTCCGGGTCGCCGACATCGACCAGAACAACACCGTTCAGTCGAGCCAGGTGGCCGACGCACGCGTTGTCTATACCGGCAACGGATCGATCGGCCGGGCCAGCCGGCAGGGCTGGCTGTCGCGATTCTTCAGCGTCGTCAATCCCTTCTGAACGCACAACGACGGATATCAGCCATGACCGTGCCATCGCTTCCCATGCCCATCGCCGTGTTCGGCCCAACATCGCCGCCTGTGCGCGCCTTTGTGCTGCGCCTGGCAGTCCTGGTGATCGGCCTGATGCTTGCAGTCGTGCTGGCGCCGCCGGTGCATGCCGAACGGGTGCGCGACCTAGGGGCGTTTCAGGGCATACGATCGAACCAGTTGACCGGTTACGGCATTGTCGTCGGCCTGCCGGGCACCGGCGACGACACGCTCGAATATGTCACCCAGGCGATGCGCGGGGTTTCGGGCCGGCTGGGCCTGCAACTGCCGCCGGGCGTGCAGCCGGGACTGAAGAACGCCGCCGCCGTGCTGGTGACCGCCGACCTGCCCGCCTTTGCCAAGCCGGGGCAACGCATCGACGTCACCGTCAGCACGATCGGCAAGGCCAAATCGTTGCGCGGCGGGGCGCTGATCATGACCCCGATGTATGGTGCCGACGGGCAGATCTATGCGATGTCGCAGGGCAATCTGGCGGTCGGCGGGCTGGGCATCACCGCCAAGGACGGATCGCAATTGACGGTCAACGTGCCCACAGTCGGGCGGATTGCCGACGGGGCCACGGTCGAACGCGCGGTCGACACCGGGTTCGATCATGGCGACGTGTTGCGCTGGAACCTGTTCCAGGCCGATTTCCTGACCGTTTCGCGCGTGCGCGATGCGATCAACAGCAAATATCCGCAGACCGCGACGGTGGAAGACGGGGTGACACTGGCGCTGCGCCTGCCCAGCGGCGCCGACCGCCGCGCCACCCTGATGGCCGCGATCGAGACGATCGAGGTCACGCCGGGCGAAACCTCGGCCAAAGTGATTGTCAACAGCCGCACCGGCACCGTGGTGATCAACAGCGCGGTGCGCCTGTCGGCGGCCGCGATCAGCCACGGCAAACTGGTGGTGCGGATCGATGAAAAACCCAAAGTGTCGCAGCCCAATGCGCTGAGCCAGGGACGCACGGCCACCACGCCCAACAGCCAGATCACGGTCAACGAGGGCGATGGCCATGTCGCGCTGTTCAAACCCGGCGCGTCGTTGTCGTCGCTGGTCGACGCGCTCAACAAGCTGGGCGTCAGTCCGTCGGACCTGGTCGCCATTCTCGAGGCGCTGAAACAGGCGGGCTCGCTCAAGGCGGAGATGCAAGTGATATGACGACAATCGTGGCCAGCACCGCGCCGTCGACGGCCGCAGCGACACCCGAACGCGCCCGCCTGCATCAGGCGGCGCAGGCGTTCGAGGCGATCTTTGTGCGTCAGATGCTGTCGAGTGCGCGCCAGACCAATTTCGGCGACACGCTGTGGGGTGAAGACCAGGGCCACGACACCTTTACCGCGATGCGCGACGAACGCTTTGCCGACATCACCGCGCAAAGCGGCGCGCTGGGGCTCGGCAAGCAGGTCGAGGCGCAATTGTCCGCCCGACTGACTCCCCCCGGGAAGGACTAACCGGCCATGTCCAGCAATCTTCTGTCCATTGCCGCCAGCGGTGCGGCAGCGGCCGAAATCGCGCTCGACGTGACCGGTCAGAACATCGCCAACGCTGCAACCCAGGGCTACGTCAAACGCGGCGTCAACGATGTCGAGGTCGCATCGGCAAGCAGTTGGAGCACCGCGAACGACGTTTCGCTGTCGGGCGTGACGGTTTCGGGCATTACCCGCAACGCCGACACATTCCTGCAGACAGAGGCGCGCAACACCGCCAGCAACACCGCGCAGGCAAACAGCACGGTATCCGGGCTGACCGACGTGGAAACTGCGGTCGAGGATTCCGGCGTATTCAGCGCCATCGGCACGTTCCAGAATTCGTTGACCACGCTTGCGCAGAACCCGACCGACAGTTCCGCACGCACGTCCGTCCTGCAGGACGGCGCCACGATGACCGGCGCGTTCCGGATCGCGGCGCAAAGCCTGTCTTCGACGCAAGCGGGGCTGCAAGGGGAAGTGAGCAACGGGGTCAGCCAGATCAACACGCTGTCCAGCCAATTGGCGACGATCAACATCCAGTTGTCGGCGACGGCGGGTGGCGCATCGGCCAACAGCAATGTGACCTCCAGCGACCGCGCCAGCCTGACGGACCAGCGCGACAGCCTGCTCGACCAGATCAGCCAATTGGGCAATGTCGCGACGACCATCAACACCGACGGCAGTGTCAACGTCAACCTGGGCGGTGTCAGCGGGCCGCCGCTGGTCACCGGCGGGGCGACCAACACACTGGCCAACACGGTCAACGCCGATGGCACCGAATCTCTGTCGGTCGGCAACGCAGCGGTCAACCTCAGCGGGGGAACGCTGGCCGGCAATCAGGCCGCACTGACCACGCTCGGCCAGGTCAGCGGCAATCTCGACAGTCTGGCATCATCGATTGCGACGACGGTCAACGCCCAGCAGGCCAATGGCGCCGACCTCAACGGCAACGCCGGCGCGGCGCTGTTTTCGGGAACAACTGCCGCAACATTGACGATGGCGACCACCAACCCCGACGCGATCGCCACCGCTGCCTCCGGATCCGCCGCCGGCAGCAGCGACACCACCAACCTGACTGCGTTGACCAGCGCGATCGGCACGCTCGATCCGGCGGGCACGATGAACACCATCCTGACCGGGATTTCGGGCGCGGTGCAAAGCGCGACGACCACACAGACCACCTTGCAGACACTGTCGAGCGCGGCGGCCGCCAGCCTGTCCTCCGAAGCGGGCGTCAATCTGAACACCGAAGCAGTCAACCTGGTGCAGTTTCAGCAGGCGTTCGAGGCTTCGGGCAAAGTGATGCAGACCTGCAGCGACATTTTCACCGCCATCTACAACCTGACCAACACCTGACCCACAGGCTTGCGCCATGACGACCATCAGTTCGACCAGCACCAGCACGTTCTATACCTCGTCCGCAGAGCAGCTCTCGTCGCTGCAAGCGCAAGTCGATCAGGTCGACAATGCGATCAGCACCGGCAGCCAGTTCACGTCTGCGTCGCAGGACCCGGAGGCGGCGGCGCAGATGCGCATGCTGCAATTGCAGGACACCGAGGCAAGCACCGACACCGCATCGGCCAACGCCGCGACAGCCAACCTGCAACTGGCGGATTCGACGATGACGTCGATGATCAACGACATCAACCAGGCCAGGCAACTGACCACGCAGGCGGCCAGCGGCACCCTGACCGACACCCAGCGCGCCGCGATCGGCACGCAGATTTCGCAGATCCAGTCGGACCTGATGAGCCTGGCCAACACCCGCGACGCCAATGGCAACGCGCTGTTCGGCGGCGGCGTTTCCGGCGATGCCTATACGCTCGATGCCGGCGGCAACGCTACCTATGTCGGCGCGGCCACCGCACCGTCGTTGCCGATCGGCGGCGGGCAAAGCGTGCAGACCAGCCTGACCGGGCCGGAAGTGCTGAACATGACCGATGCCAGCGGCAACCAGACCAATCTGATCACCACCCTGGGCTCGCTCGCCACCGCGTTGCAGACGGGCGGCAGCGCCGCGCAATCCGCTGCGTCGACCGCGCTGACATCGCTGTCCAACGGGCTCGACACGGTGACCACGGCGCAGACCGTGATCGGATCGCGCGAATCGTGGATCACGCTCAACACCCGGAACCAGACTGCCGCCAGCACCGCCCGCGCCACCGAAGAATCCAGTATCGGCGGCACCGACGTGTCGACCGCGGCGATCAAGATGCAGGAGCTGACCACCGCGTTGCAGGCCAGCCAGTCCTGTTTCGTGCGGCTGTCATCACTGTCGCTGTTCAACGACATCGGAAACTAGTGTGGGGGATTCGAAGTTCGATCAATTAAACTTCGTCACCCCGAACGTGATCCGGGGTGACGGGCTGATAATGGTGCGGATTTCAGATTCAGGTCGCTCGGTTCTCCCGCGCCGAATGCCGGAATCGCAGATAAACACGGAGTATCCATAACATGTTCGCGGGCATCGGCATTGTCGTCTTGCTGGTCATGGTGTTTGGCGGTTTTGCCATCACCGGCGGCGCGCTCGGCCCGGTGATGGAATCAATCCCGCATGAAATGCTGATCATCGGCGGTGCCGCACTCGGCGCGACGATCACCGGCAATTCGATGCACGAACTGAAAGGGATCGGCGGCGGTCTGGCCAAAGTCTTCAAAGGGCCCAGGCATTCGAAACAGGACCATGTCGATGCCATCGTGCTGTGCACGCGGTTGATGAAGATCCTGCGCAGCGACGGCCCGGTCGCGCTCGAAAGCCATGTCACCGATCCCCGAACCTCGCCGATTTTTGCCGAATTCCCCCGAATTCTGGGCAACCGGCCGCTGGTTTCGCTGATCTGCGACACGCTGACCCTGATCGTGGTGTCATCGGGCACGCTCGAGGTCCACGCCGTCGAAGATGTCATGGACCATGCGATGAAAACCCATTTCCACGAAGCGGCCGAAGCGCAGCACGCGCTGCAAGGGCTGGCCGACGCGCTGCCCGCGCTCGGCATCGTCGCGGCGGTGCTCGGCGTGGTCAAGACGATGGGTTCGATCGACAAGCCGCCCTCGATCCTGGGCGCGATGATCGGGTCGGCGCTGGTCGGCACGTTCATGGGCGTGCTGCTGGCCTATGGCATTGTCGCACCGCTGGGCGGCCGGTTGAAACAGGTGCTGGGCCAGGACGAAATGATCTTTCAGGCGGTCAAGCAAGTGATCGTCGCCTCGCTCCACGGCTGGCCGCAGCCGCTGGTGGTGGAATCGGCGCGTTCGGGCCTGGGCCATGCGTTTCGCCCCGGATTGTCGGAATTGCTCGACGCGCTGCGGGGCAGGTAACCCCGATGGCCAAGCCAAAAGGCAAGGAACCGCCGCCCCCGATCATCGTCAAAAAGATCACCGTCGTTTCCGGCGGCCATCACGGCGGGGCGTGGAAAGTCGCCTATGCCGACTTTGTCACCGCGATGATGGCGTTCTTTCTGCTGATGTGGCTGCTGGGCGCGACCACGGAAAAACAGCGCAAGGGCATCGCCGACTATTTCACCCCGACGCTGGTCAGGACGCGCCAGGGCAGCGCGGGGTCCTATGGCCTGCTCGGCGGGTCATCGCTGACCGACGTCGACACCTATCCGAACCACGGCGGCCAGACCGGCACCAAGACAATGACCATACCGCGCGATACCACCGGCGGGCCCAAGGACGGCGGATCAAAGGCCAAACGCACCGCCGCCCTGCAGCAAAAGCTGCAACAGAAACTGCATTCCAGCCCCTCGCTCGCCAAGCTGGCCAAGCAGGTGCACATGACGATGACCCCCGACGGCATCCGGCTCGACCTGATGGACGACGCCGATTTTTCGATGTTCCGGCTGGGCACGACGATCCTGACGCCGCAGGCGACCGAGTTGATCCAGGTCATCGCCCAGGCGATCGCGACCGAACCGAACGGGCTGACAGTACGCGGCCACACCGACAGCCTGCAATGGCGGCCGGGCGACCCGGCCAACAACTGGTCGCTGTCGGCCGGCCGCGCCGAAACCACGCGCCAGGCGTTGATGCGCTTTGGCGTGTCGGAAAAGCGATTCCGCCGCATCGAGGGTGTCGCCGACCAGGAACCGCTGGTCAGCGCAAACCCGTCCGATCCGCGCAACCGGCGCATGTCGATCCTGCTGATGGATTGAAACCCGGCGACCGTGCGATCACCGGGCTTCAACGTGTCCGCATTGGCACGAATCCGTGATTTGGCGAGGTGAGTCGCCGCCGCCGCCGCATTCGAAGCATCATACCAAGCTGCACTGACGTGCAGCCATACCTCCAGCACCCCGCCCCGCCCGGCCGCCATACCCCCCGTCCGGATCGCGGCAATTGACATAGAAAATGCCCTGCTGCCCGGTGGAGACGGACAGCAGGGCGCTGGACCGGTCCTGCCGCGCGGTGGAGACGCACGGCGGGATCAGAGCTGGTTTAACCCTTGAGCAGCGACAGCACGTTCTGCTGACTCTGGTTGGCCTGGGCGAGCATCGCGGTCGAGGCCTGCGACAGGATCTGCGACTTGGCCAACTGGGTGGTTGACGCGGAATAGTCGGTATCCTGGATCTGGCTTCGCGCCGACGACAGGTTGGTGATATTGGTGTTGAGGTTGTTGACGACCGAAGTCAGCCGGTTCTGTGCCGCACCGAGCGAAGCCTGGGTGTTGTTGACCTCGACAACCGCAGCATCGACGTTGGTGATTGTCGTTGCCGCCGCCGTCTGCGTGCTGACATCCAGCGCCTGGGTCGCGCCCGATGCGCCGGAGTAGGCGGTGTTACCGGTGCCGCCGGTGGTGCCGAACAGCGTCGAGCCGTCGAACGCGTTCGAATCGATCGTCACCGTATTGCCGTTGTCCGCGCCGGTCTGGATGGTGAACGTCGCATCCTGCGAGCCGTCGGTGGCAGGCGCGCCCGACGTCACCGCGAACACGTTGACGCCGTTGAACTGCGTGGTGGTCAGGATAGAGCTGATCTGTTGCGTCAGGTTCGACACTTCGGACTGCATCGAGGTGCGATCCGACGCCTGATAAGTGCCTGAACTCGACTGCACCGCCAGTTCGCGGATGCGTTGCAGCATGTTGGTCACTTCGTTCAGTGCACCGCCAGCGGTCTGCGCCAGCGAAATGCCGTCGTTCGCGTTGCTGACCGCCTGCGTCATGCCGTTGATCTGCGACGTCATTGTGTTCGTGATGCCGAGGCCAGCGGCATTGTCGGCGGCGCTGTTGATCTTCAGGCCGGTCGACAACTGTTCCATCGCCTGCGATGTCATTGCCGACGCGGAATTCGAGGCATTGGCTGCCTGAAGCGCCGAGATATTCGTATTGATAACCGTCATCAGAGGTCTCCGGGTAAAACGAGGGGCGTCCTGCAATCTTGTCGGGTCCGGGCCGCCGTGATCCGGCTCCCACGGCAAAGACCGGCAGATTGCTGCCGGGATTAAGCCCCTCTCCGGCCACCGCTTGCCGCCCATCAGGGCTGACCCTTAGCGTGGGTACGGGCCTTAAATTACCGGTCCCTTTGCCGTTTTCGCGCGAAACCTGCCCCACGACGTGGTTAAGACGAGGCAAGGTTTGATGAAGCGCGAACAGACCGGATTGCAGATTTCCGACGCGGCACGCGCGGCTCATGCGTCGCTGGTCCAACGGGCGGCGACCATGATGGGCGCGCCCGGCACGCTTGCCCCGGTCTTTCTGCTCGACGCGGACGAGATCATGCCGATCCCGATCCCGCTTGCGCGCACCGTCCGGTTGGCCCGCGCGTCCGGCGCCGCGCCGACGATCCGGCGGGGTCCCGGCGAACGCTTTGGGATATCCTATGACAATGGCATGGGCGACGGCGCGCTGGCCGCGCTGATCGCTTGCGCGACGCCGGCGGGCAGCCCGATTGCTGCCGATCCGGAAAGCCTGTCGGTGCTGGCGCTGGCCGAACGGATCGCCGCCAGCGACATTCCCGTGCTGATCAATGGCCCGACCGGCACCGGCAAGGAAGTGCTGAGCCGCTTTATCCACGACCGGTCGACGCGTGCGGGCAAGCCGTTCATCGCCATCAATTGCGCGGCCATGCCGGAAACCATGCTCGAAGCCATGCTGTTCGGCCATCAGAAGGGATCGTTCACCGGGGCAAATGCGGCGGGCGAAGGCTTTTTCCGCGCCGCGGATGGCGGCACGCTGCTGCTTGACGAAATCGCCGAGATGCCGCTGTCGCTCCAGGCAAAGCTGTTGCGCGCGTTGCAGGAACGCGAAGTCGTGCCGATCGGTGCGACCCGTCCGGTCAAAGTGGATGTGCGGGTGATTGCCTGTGCCAACCGCGATCTGCCCGCCGAAGTCGATGAAGGCCGGTTTCGCGCCGACCTGTTTTACCGGCTGAACGTCTTTCCGCTGATGCTGCGCCCGTTGTGCGAACGTCCGGACGATGTCGCCCCGCTCGCCTTTGCGATGATGCTGCGCCATGTGCCGCAAGGCGTCGACGTGCCGTGGATCGGCGATGCTGCGCTGCGAATGCTGGCGGCGCATAGCTGGCCCGGCAATGTTCGCGAGCTGGAAAACGTCTTGCGTCGTGCCCTGTTGCTGTGCGGGCGCGCCACCGGCGGCGGTCCTGCGGGCCATGGCACCGGAGAAATCGGCCCGCAGCATATCGTGTTTGACCGCGCGGTGCGCGTGGCCGGCGCAACCGCCGCGACCGACCCGGTCATGACCGCGGCCGGTGGCGCACAAGCCGCGCGGCTGTCGAATATCGTGCAACTGTCCGAAGCGCGCGCGATCCTCGCCACGCTCGAAGCCTGCCATGGCAGCCGGGTCGCCGCAGCGCGCCAGCTCGGCATCAGCGAACGCACCTTGCGTTACCGCCTCGCTTCGTTCCGCGAGGCTGGCATCGCGGTCGCGGGAGGGCGTCGATGAGCGGCATTTCCGGCATCGGCGGGGGCGCCGGTGTCAACGAGATCATGGCGCTGCGCCAGCAGATCATCGACAAGAACCAGGTCCTGCAGCATGTCCGCACCGGCGAACCCGCAAGCGGCGCCGGCCAGACCGATGCAGTCACAGGTTCGTCGTTCACCGGCGCGCTCAAGACTGCGCTCGACAATGTCAACCAGACCCAGAACAATGCCGACGCGGTGACCAATGCCTATGAAACCGGGCAAGTGACCGACATCGCGCAAGTCATGCTGGCGCGTCAGCAGTCGAGCGTCGCGTTTGAAGCAACGCTGCAAGTCCGCAACAAATTGCTGTCCGCGTATCAGGACATCATGAAGCTGGGGATTTAACAGGTCATGGCCGATCTCGTCCCCACTGCCGGTGAACCCGGCAGATCGCTGCTGTCGTCGCTGACCGATCCGGCCGGTGGCAGCCTGCCGCTGCGGCTGGCCCGTTTTGCCGGACAGGAACCGGTGCGCCGCGCGTTGCCGTGGTTCGGCGGGGTTGCCGCTGCCGGCATGGTCGCGCTGTTGTGGCTGGAAATGGCCCCCGCACCGCAACGCGTGCTCTATACCGATCTCAACGACGCCGAACGGGCGCAAGTTGTCGCCGCGCTCGACAAGGCGGCGATCCGGTACACCATCGACAACCATTCCGGTGCGATCACCGTCGGCGAAGACGACTTGTACAAGGCACGCATGGTCGCCGCCGCCGACGGTGCGCTGGCCACCCCGGAAACCGGCGAACAGATGATCGACAAGCTGCCGCTGGGCGCCAGCCGCACGGTCGAGGGCGAGCGCCTGCAGGCCGCGCGCGAACGCGAGCTGGAACTGACGATCATGCAGATCGAGGGGGTGGAGGCGGTGCGCATCCACCTCGCCGAGCCGGAAAAGTCGGCCTTTGTCCGCGATAACGCCCCGCCAACCGCCTCGGTCATGGTCAAATTGGCCAAAGGCCGGCAATTGGCCGCCAGCCAGGTCACCGCGATCATCAATCTGGTCGCGGGATCGGTGCCGGGGCTGTCGGTCGACGCGGTCAAAGTGATCGATCAGCAAGGGCATCTGCTGTCGAGCGGCCAGCCCGGTGATGCCGACCGCATCGAAATGCAGGCCCGGATCGAAGACAAGCTGCGCGAACAGGTCGAGGCATTGCTGACGCCGATGTTGGGCGCGGGCAATTTCTCCAGCGAAGTCCAAGTCGATCTCGACATGGATCAGCAGACCAGCGCACGCGAATCCTATGACAAGCAGGGCGCGGTGCGCAGCGAAACGCAGACCGCCTCGCAAACCAGCAGCGGTGCCAATGCCGCGGGCGTGCCCGGCGTGCTGTCCAACACCCCGCCGCCGCAGGCGCAGCCTTCGCCCGGCGCCCCGACCGGCAACAGTTCATCCGCCGCCCCCGCACCCAGCCCATCCAACAGCGACACGTCGTCGACCCGGACTTATGAGCTCGGTCGCGAAGTCGCGGTGACCAATGCCGGCCCTGGCAAGATCCGCCGCCTGTCGGTCGCGGTCGCGTTGAGCGCGGCGGCCATGGCCAGGGCCAGGCCGGGCGAAATCGACCAGATCAGGCAACTGGTCAGCGCCACCGTCGGCGCCGACCCGACGCGCGGCGACCAGGTCGCGGTGGTCGTGCGCAATTTTCAGCCGACGACCATCGACCAACCCAAGTTCTGGGAAACGCCGTGGTTCGCGATGGCCGTGCGCAACGGCGTCGCGCTGCTGGCGGTGCTCATGACCCTGCTGCTGGGCGTCAGGCCGCTGATCAAGGCGCTTAAGCGCGATCCGGG
>Ga0116227_10004127_pt1 | contig 31716 bp, 26 predicted proteins | sample S1TSphgellanicum_FD_89693 | JGI IMG/M metagenome (GOLD analysis project Ga0116227, IMG submission 89693) | Host-associated microbial communities from peat moss isolated from Minnesota, USA - S1T2_Fb - Sphagnum magellanicum MG | ecosystem: Host-associated > Plants > Peat moss > Unclassified... | reverse complement strand
AAGTAGCGAAAAGAAAATTTAGACAAAAAAGACAAAAAAAAAAAAAAAAAAAATAAATCTTTACAAGTGTTTTAATTGTATTTTGCGAAAAATAGGAAAAAAAAAAAAGGGACATAGGGGAAAAAAAAAAAAAAAAAACTTTTTTCTCACTTCTGGAGATTGAAAACCTTAAAAACACTTGATTCTCCAAATTTTTGATTTTCAAATTTGTTTTTTGGCCAGGTATTATTACCTATAAAGGAATTGTGCCAACTTTTTCTTTCTGTTAAGTAAAGCCCGAATGAAGGCACCATCGAAATGGATTTTGACTGTTTGGGCCACACAAGTAATAAGTTATTTGAGTTTATTGTCCACAAAAAGATAATGTTTGAATCAATGTCCCTTTTGTTGGCAATACACATAGGTTGTGGCTTTGAACAAGTTCGATGGTCTAAAATCCAACACTAGGTGCTGATTGATGGAACAGTAGCTCTTGGGTTATAGTATGTAGGTGTCACAATTTGCTACCTCTATCCTATAGAAGTTGTTTCATCCGACATTTTGAACAGGTGTAGTGTGGTTTACACTTGGTGGCACCTTTGGCCTCAATTATTAAGATGAATGTTGGGGTGTTAAATGTAGACCGATCAAGGTACTTGTGATTCCCTTCCTTCATCTTGTTTAATAGATAACCATGAAATAGAAAAATCTTTTGCCATTGGCTGTTGAGATTCCATGATTGAGGACATCACCATGTGGCACTCCTACAGCTTGAGATCGTGGTGGTTCTTATAATTGAACCACCTCATAAACAAGTTACTATGGTGCATCTAATTATAGTTGCTTTCTAAAGCCTCTTATGATTATTATTGACATCCCATATCGATTCGAAACAAATGCTAATTCTCAAATTTCCTTGATCAACACTTTGCTTTGAAAAAAATCAGAAAAACAATCATGTTTTTCTCAAGAAATCTTCAAACTACATCATACAAAATCAAAAACTATTAAGACATGGAACGATTTTTAAAAAACTACTAAAATCGGTACACAATCAAACTAAAACATTAAAAACAAAACAATTCTCAACTTGAACCACAAATTGTAAACAATGTGTTTACAATTTCGATACATTACATGGTCGCCAATAGTTAAAGGTATTTTTTTTATTCCTTTGGACTTTCTCTTATTCATTTGTTTTTCTTCAAATTATTACTACAACAGGTACACACAAAAACTTGTGACAACAGAATTTTGCCATGGCAACAAGTTAAAGAAAAAAAAAGAAAATTATATGTCACAAAAATGTACAATGAAGAAAGTGTGAAGCTCTATGACCGTCTATTCTTCTCTCTCCTTGTGATCTTCTTGATTCTTATATTAAAAAATTAGAGTTATTTGTTCTCTTGAAACAATAAGTAGTTGATAAAGTTTTAAAATCTAAATAGTTACTGGTCACAGGTTCCACAAACCTATTCTATCATTTAATCAATTAGACTAATAGATATGTCACTAACATGTTACAATAACAGTTTGATTAATATAACCTATCCTTTACATGTTGGACTAACATACTGGTCAGATACAAGTTGTCTATTACTAACAAGCAGTATTATCAAAAATATTAAATGCCTTTAACTAGTTACCCATAGGTTGTTACCCATTACTTTTATACAAGTCAAAAATATTAGGTTAACAACCACATTGGCTCCTAATCTTCTGGAATACAAGGTCTTTTCACTTCTTCACGCATCACATCTCTTCATAACACCATCTCAATTTCCAAGCATATATATACCTCACAAGGTTTTCATTTTTCTATGGATTTTCCATTGAAAAGATTAATAGGATTAAATCTAGCTCCTCAAATTGTTGAGTACAAACTAAATAAACAGATCACCCGACAATTTCAAAAGCGCAAAACCAAAAAATTATTGACTAAGGATGATCGTAACCCTAAATTAACATTTCACCAAAATAGTCCCAATGCAAAATATGGAGTAGAAACCACAAATGCCACAAAAAGTCATGGATTATGTTGAAATATTAAAAAATCAACACATTAAAGGTGTAGAGGCTTCAAGCTACATCTTCTGAGTTAAAAAAAAAGATTTGGTTTAAAAATGGAAAATCGCCATCATTGAAAGTTTAGCTTTTTAGTATTTGACAATCTTCATGATTATAAGTTTTTTGTAGAATTCGCTCAAGATATCACATTTCATTGACCTTAAATTCTAGGGTAGAATGAAGTGGAAAAAAACTTGTGCAAAATGGAGTGAAGGTGAGAAAGAAACGGATGGTCAAAGGTGATAATCCAATGTAACTCGGCACAAAATCACAGAAATTCAAATAGTTTTCAATTAAAAAATTCACAATTGTTTGGGACCGTTTCCAACCCTTATTACATTTAAGTCAACTTGTACGAGCTTTCCTCTCCCACATGTTCCTCCGGTTCATAGCATGGGTAGATAGCAAAAAATTGGAAGTCGGAGTTATTTGATGTTGCTCAAGCTTGAAAAAAAACTCCTAATGTGGCTTGAGAAATGCGAATGAGACATCACAAGGGTAAGAAAGGTGGTATGGCATGTTCCCTATACCACATGGGTTTCAATTTTTAGCTTAAGATATTGTCAGTATGAGAAATATCAAGGCAACAACCTATATATATATATATATATATATATATATATATATAATTTTATTTTTCTTTTTTTGGGGAACAACTAAAGCAATGGCCATTGCATTAAGAAATGGAAAAAAAAAAACCCCCCATAAAAACCGATGGCTGAAACCATCATATGGAAGACAAAAATTAGATACAAAACAACAAGGTGGTGAGGGGGACCCAGCCCCCAAAGAACCCAAAACCTAGTACACAAATCTAACCATTATCTGTAGTTAATACTTGCAAATTTTCACCAAATTTTGACCTAAAAAGTTTCACTCGGCAAGTGATTTGTTATGGGAAAAATGGCCCACATTCGTCAAATTTTGAGGGAAAACAAATTCCACATGTAGCCTGGCTAAATTATTTTTTGGATGATCACCACCTTGACTACATTACAATATCCTTTAATTCAGTGTTAAGTGAAAATCTAGGTGACAACTTCGGTGGTACCCAATGTTATATGGGTGATTGTTTAATATTAATAGTCCATTCACACTTGATGTTAAGTCAATGTTAAATGAAAATCTAGGTGGAATCTTAGGTGGCACCCAATGTTAAATGGGCAATGGCTTAATGTTAAGTGAATGTTAGCTTAATATAAAATCTTCATGATAAATAAGTTAAGTCCTAAATGACTCACATGGTGTTTAGGGGACTCAAAACTTGAGCTGGGGAATATTAATTTTTTAAATTTTGGGACCACATTTTTTTTTACTGGAAAAAAACTCACCAAGAAGAGAAATTAAGAAATTAAAAATAAAATAGAAGTGATTTTTGGAGGTTTCTAGGTCGTGAGAAGTGAGGGCCAAACAAGAGAAAAAAATGGCCAGATTTGTATATTTGGTTATTCATTGTGTGTATTAAAAAAATATAGAAGGATGATTAAAGATTTTTACTTTATTTTTATAGCCAGATTTGGCTAAATCTTCCCTGGGGATGCTAACTACTTTTTCTACATCTTCCCACCCATGATCGCCACTTTGGGTTTTTAAAACCAAAATTCCTAAAAAAGCACTGCTACCTAGAGGCTAGTACCTACAGAGGTAATTATTGAAAAGCTATATAGGTACCTAGTTCCTAGTAGGCACCTAGGTACTTTGTGCAGGGTCGGGTTAATAGGAAGGGGGGTTTGACCAGCGTTGACCGGTTACTAGTATGTACTCGATTATCTAGCTGGTTATCAATTCGGTTATTAGTAACCTACCAATCAATTCTTTGATTTTTTTCATAACCACCACCTGATCGGCTTACTGAATTTCAAAAATCTAATAACTTACCCGGATGACTTGATTATCATCGGGTAGGTTATCAATCCTTAAACATTAAAACAATTTGTTTTGAAACGTGAAATATTTAAATAAAAAAAAACCTTATACTTGACTAATAATCGATAGGATAACAGGTGGTTATTGACTGGTTATTTGATAACCTACCCCTATGCATAACTGATTGTTATTACCCGGATCTTTTGATAACCTATTCAGCTACCAAATCGTTTGATTCTGATAACCTGTGGGTCCGACAAAACATACCCGGTGGTTATGTAGAAAGAAATAACCGTTCAACCCTGGTGTTGACAACGGTGAACGGTCTGCCCGCCAAAAGAAAGTGCGTGCAAGAACACTGCCTGGCCTCCCTTTTTCTCCTTCTCCTTCATCGTCTTATCTTCCTCGTCCGCTGTTGCTGCTTTTTTCTTCTCGCCTTGTCGTGTTGCACAATTTACTGCGTCGCATGCACTCCACGCAAGCTAGCTTTTCTAGCATACTTGCCTCTTTTAGCTCCTTCTGTTGTTTCCCTTTCTTGCATAATTTTCTGTCTTTCTTCTCAAGGTTTTGTTGTTGGCGAGAGGGGGTTTTGGTGTTGAGTGTGATGGAGAAGCGGCGGTTGTAAGGTCGAGATGTGCCGAGGAGGGAGAAAGAAATGAGGTATTCGTCAAGGAGCCATGACATTAGAGAGAGAGAGAGAGAGAGAGAGAGAGAGAGATTATTATTTGTTTTGACGACAACAAAGGCTACATGAACCGTGTGTAACTAGAATGTAATCTAGGAGTAGGAAGCGAGGGGAGGATGAAAGAGAGGGCACGTCTCCTTTTTTATTGTTCTTCTAATCTGTTCCAGGTTCTTCTCAGGAGAAGGAGAGGAGGAAGAGGAGGTTCTTCTTCTTCTTCTTCTCCAATTAGTTGCAGATGTTGTTATATAGCAAGTATTGAAATGAATATTGAAGCGCGGGTGAGGGTTGCAGTACTCTGATTATGGTTCGACCGAGATCCTTCACGAGTCAAGACGTCAACGTGCTCATTTTAGAAAGGTGAAGCACAAATTAGCTCCCAAATTCTATTTCTTAGTTTGTTCCAGGCGTAGGCGAGAGCAGGAAGAGAGTTCTTTAAGAATGTCTGTTGCATTTCAATGTTGGGAAATCCGTGGAGGTCGAGATGGTGGTGGTGGATACAAGATGGGGCAGCGTCATCAGTATGTATGTGATGCATCGTCAACTTACAGATGGCTGCAACAGGCCGCTCATGAATCCTCCGCAGTGGGAAGAAGCGCTTTGTCTTCCTTCTCGTTGCAGTCACAAGCCGATGCCGTAAAAGCTTGTAGTCTCCCTCATCACCACAGAGGCGTCACTGTCGGATTAGACAACGCTTCCTCGAATTCACACATCTGTGACTCGCACAACATGTCCCTAGATGTGGAGGCATCGACTCTAACAGCAAAGCAGACCGTCTCCATCGTTTGCCTCTCTGATCAGCCAACTCTAGGGTCATCTCTCACCATTCTGCCTTCTGCAGATCAACCCGACGCCGAGGGATCCATGGAACCTAAGGAGGCCTTATCGAGATCTGGCAGCATTGCCAGATTACTCGATTCTGGGAGGATTCCAAACGCTATAACAATTGTGAGGCTTGATACTCCTCCATATAACAGTAGTTCTTCATTGGTATTGCATGAAACGGACAGGGTGCTTAGGCAGATTAAGCACCCACAAGAAAGCCCATCATTTGTTTATGACACGCTGCCCAAGGCTGAGCCAATTCTGCCTACTAAGGAGGAGATTGCAAATGAGAATTCATCTTTATCATCTTCATCAATTGAAGATGGGGAAGATCAAGACAGTTCATGCTCATCAGATGCAGAAGCAGAGTCTAGTGGCCCTCTTGATCAGATGACCTGCCTTGAAAGCTCTCTTCCTATCAGGTGAGCCAGCCCACAGTACCATCTGAATACACACTTCCATGACATTTTATCAGCTTGAATTTCTTTCTGCCAGCATTTCTTTTGATGTAGGTGGTCAATTGTTACTTGAGATTCCTTACACTACTAAACTCCTGAACATTGATTAGCTTCTGTCAGGGTCCTACAGTCTTCTGTTTCTTACCTATATTTGAGAATATAGCTGTGGAGATCATGGCAGTTTTGCTGAGGGAAGTGTGCCCCCGCCTTTAGCTGAAGAGTAAAATCCACCTGCAGGATGTCCTTATGTCACAGACAGATTGAGCCTCATGGCCTCTCTCTCTCTCTCTCTCTCTCACATACACATAAACAGAAATTAAGCAGATCAATGTTGTTGATGCTTGGTCCATATACTAGTGGCAGGGATACTACTGCTTATATAAAATAACCATATGTGCCTAATACTTAAATGTGTAAATATTCATTGCCACAGTCACATGTCTTTATGCTTGAATCAGATGGACACTGAGATAATTTGGTGATATACATGACATGGCTTAAGAAAATTTCCCAAGGTGGAGCATTGAGATATACAAATCTAGAAACATAGGGCACTATAGCTAGAGTTGTAAGAGGTAGGGTTTGTTTGGATGAATATTGACCACAGATAAAAGTATATATGGATTAGCAGTACCACTGTAGTTGTGGCATGTGGCTCCACCAATATGGGAGAGATGTAAGGCTGCATCTAGTTCAGATTTGAAGGAGAGGGAAGCTTCAATGAGATGAAGGCTGATAACCTCTCTCTCTCTCTCTCTCTCTCTCTCTCTCTCAGAGCATTTAAGATAAAATCTCAGCTTTTGTTTGGTTTTAATTTTGGACTCGCAAGACTGTCAAGCTCATCACTCCCATTTTGGCTGTTGGCTGGCAGACCAGAAGAATGAATTGTAGACTTGTGCATCATGTGCAGTTCAAGGGATTCATCTTCATGGCCTTCCATCTCATTCTGAAAAAGTTTCTTTTCTACAGAGAGCTTTATTTACTGTTTTCCAGACCTATGTTCGGCTCATGGATGTGTGGTAGCTATTTTATGCCTGGACATCTGTCAGTATGATATTAGTCATTTATAATTGGTTGGCATGACTTGGTTTTCCTGCTATGAGGAGCCAATGCAGTATATAGGAGTGGTCAATGGGTAAATATTCACCAATAGCATGTGGGTACCTAAGGGTTAAACCTCAGGAGAAGAGCATGGCCACTGTTATGGTGGTAAGAGAGTGGCCAACACAGTATAGTAGAGGTCAATGGGTAAATATTCACCAAAAGCATGTGGGTACCTAAGGGTTAAACCTTGGGAGAAGAGCATTGCCACTGTTATGGTGGTAGGAGAGTGGCCATGCCCGAAAGAAGGCAGTAGCCCAAAGGCTGCATCAGATCCTCAGTCACCCTTAGTTGGCAGATTTCACATCTTCTTCTTGTTCTACTTTTTCCTGCTGTGATCATCCCAGAGAGGGGTCAGGTGCCCATGAGAGAATTTCATTGCTTATCAATCTTTGTATGTGTTCTGTGGTGCAGGAAACCAGGGCTTTCCAAGTTTTTTGGTGGTAAATCACGGTCATTCTCATCACTAGCAGATGTAAAATCCATATCAGATCTTGCAAAACCAGACAATCCATATGGCAGAAGACGAAAGATGGGTTTCAACTGCCATCTCAATAGACATCAGTCATATCCTCCTCTCTCACGCTCCTCTGTCACAGGCATTTCCAAGAAATCAGTTAATGGCAGTAGAAGTACTCTGGTAGTGGCAGTTAAGTTAGGGGGAATTGATGAAGATGATGAAGATAATGCTTCACCTCATCAACGTTCCTCCAGGAGCAGTCTAAACAGATCACTGCCTTCCAGGTCTTTCTCCCTTACAGATCTGCCAGAGGCAGGTAGCCCATCCTCTACCTTGGGAAGAACTTTTGGACGGTGTTAGTCTGCATACAAAGGGGAATTCAATGTTCTTGACGGCTGTAGCATTTTGTGAGCTGCAGAATGGCACTGACTCTGACCATGGACTAGACGAGGCATGCTGTTATCTCCACATGAGGTGGCGAGGTTCTAGCCAATATGACTAAGTTTTCCCATTGCTTCCAGAAATTTGACAGAAACTCAGGACACAGATTTTTTTATAATATTTTGCCCGAAATTTTGAGCAGATTATTATATAGTTATCTACACCCACTATTGGTAGCTGATAAAGTCAGTGGGGAGTGATGGTAGCTAGTCACTGCCATTCATAATGAAGGTGATAGTCTTACATGTGAGTGACACTCACTGGCACTCATTCTTGTTGTGTTTATTTTGGTTTGGCCAGAACTGACATAACAGTTACCTTTGAAGGATTGTTCTGGATTTTCTCTGCTATCTCATTGATAGGAGGACAAGGTGCAAGAGGTGTTGTTTCTGCAATAATTATTGCACAGTTTTTCAAGATTATCCAGCCTTGTTTGATCAATGTGAGAAACACAATGACCAGAAGGCTCAAGAGATCAGAGGGCACAAGGGATCAAATTGTGCAAAGCAATGCAGGTCTATATAGAAGACATTCTGAGAAGGTATATTGAACCCAGGAGGCCTTGTGTGAAAGCAGCAGACAAGGATGTTGCTGATCAATACAATCCAGTGACACTATGCACTAAGTACTGAAATTGATCAGGACCCTACATTGAAACCTTGGTTTGGGTTCAGAGGAATGTGGCACATTTTGTGGTGAGTGAAAGTGTCAACAAAGGTGCCTTTGTCAGCTCTTTTGTTATAGGGACGCTCAGAGATAATTCAGCCCTTTTATACAGACTTTGAATTGTATGGAAGCTTCTTGTTTCTGATGTGGCCTATACTTCTTGTTTGTCCTGCTTCTGGCCCTTCTTGCACAAATTATTCTCTGGGGAGGAACATCAGAGAATTCAAGGATGCACTGTTGAGGAGGTGGATGTATTGCAAATTGTAGATGAATTGAAGAGGATTTTGTAGCCGATGTTGTTGAGGACTGATCGTGTTTGATATATGTTTTGTAGGGCATGTACCATCAATTGAATTTGGCATTGAAGAGCTCAACTTCATGATTCTGTTAAGCATAAGCCTGGGCATTGATACCACGGGCATTTTTTTCCCAGAGGATTTTGGTGACCAGGCTTTCAGGCTTATAGGGAACTTTCTCAAATCTGTCAGTTGGGCAATAATCTGAAATCTGAAGCAGGAGTACTGGACACAGGTAGGCACATTGTTCAAAGCTGCAATTATCTGATGGACATAGGATTAGAACCCTAATAATAGAAATTGGTGGTGGACAGAATAGTTGCATCTTCATTGGAAGATTATGTCATATTAGAGTTGTCTGTAAAATTCAGCAAACATAGCATTGAAACCCCATGTTTCACTAAAACAAGGGCTGATATGCACAACCCAGTTGAAAATTTTGCAACGAGATCCAATGGGGTTCCAAACTTTGTTGCAAATGTGCCCATTGCAAATGTGTTTGCTTTGTGCATATTTGCTTGTGTTTGTTGTGAGAGAGGAAAAGAGAGCTAGAGGGCACAAGGGCAAATACCAAATGTTTTTGTGAAAGAGAGTGACAAGGTTTTGTGAGAAAGCAATGCACAAGATGGTAGGAAGCCCGTCAAAGGGGGCGACAAGCAAACAAGTGCAAGCACATGGAGAGGGGCAACATAAAGACCACTACAAGCATGACATTGTGGAGAGGTTGAGAGGTTGCCATCTATTTTGAGCTCACCAAGTCAAGTTTAGTAATCTCTTTGCAATTCAAAAGAACTACAAAGAGAGATGGTGTTAATTGACTATGCTTGGGGAAACAATAGGTGGGAAGAAGAGGATGTCTTCTCCACTATCACATGCATCACCTAAGCCTTTGGGAGGCCTTCCTCCTACCATTGTAGTCATTTTTCATTTTTTTCTCAAATTTTTTGAATGGGTGAAAACATACTTGGGGGCCCAACTTGAGCAAGAAATTATATATATATATATATATATATATATATATATATGTACAAATCAATATTATTTTGGGATAGTTATTTTTTCAATTTATCTAGCATTTTGGGAAACACATAAAATGAATATTTGACATAAGATCTTTAACATTATTCTTGTTACCTCTCAAATGAGAATAATTTTTCAACAATTTAAATTTTTTTTCACACTTACATTGGTTTGAATGAAATATCTCATTTAGATGTTTTTTATGGAATCATATGAATCAAAAAAATTATATATCGAATTGAAATAATACAATCAACTCATATTTAATATATGTAAAAATATTTCATAAAGTTTAGTAGTTGTTTGAATCATTTTTCGATTTTCACTTTGAAATATTTTGGTACATGTATTACATTTTGTCAAACATATTTCATAATCATTTAATATCAATCAAAAAATATTTTTTTTTTGACAATTTTTTTTTTGGGTTTTGAAACTATCTTATGATGAATACAATTTATGAAAAACCATTTGAATAATCAAAGTTCAAACACACAAAATAAATTGAACAAAATATTTGTAACATGTTTTGTTCATGTACCAAAATGCAACAAACATGGATACCTAAAAACAAATTACTAGCTAGGATAACATATTAAAAAACAAAAAAAATACACAACTAAAAAAAAGGGGGATGAAAGTTATGAAAAAAAAGGAAATGCACTACAAATGTAAAGGGGAATGGAACACTTGAAAAGTGGTGACAAAGCTTACACATATTAGAACTTGAAACCTTCAACAAAATTGAACACAAACAAGCAATTACACAAAAGCAGTGTAATGGAACTTACAACAACAAGAATATTCTTCAACAACATGGCCAAAATACTATTTGATAGATTTGAATATTATGCCATGTCATGAAAAAGTTTGAATTTTTTTGACAAGTTTCAAATATTTCGCCACATCAACCCAGTGAAAATATCTAGGTTAATGTTGAACAACATTGCTATGGGTTTCAAGCAAAATGAAGAATGCATGATAAAAAAGGATAATTGGCCAAAATTTGATTAAATTGAACATGTTTCAAATGAAAAGGTTTAAGGGAAGAGGAGAAAATCAAGTTGGAATAAAGCGATAACACAAGAGAGTGAAAAGAAGAAAATATGGGACAATTGATTTCATAGAGAAATGTTGTCACCAACAACCTTTAGGAGAGGCTAAACAAAAAATCTACCAACCATCCATCCATAATCTTTTTTATGGTTGTTGAAATATTTTTTACAAAAGATCTTTAAAGACTAACTAGTTTTTACAAAAACAAACACAAATGGATAAGGATATATTTAGATCGTGTAGACTGACAACAACATTAACAACAATGTTTTTGGGAGTAACAAAGAGAACATAAACACCCAAAAGCATCGAGGAAGGGAGTTTTCTAAACCCCATTATTATCATTTAGGGATCAATTGACCACTTGACTACCCCTATCACTCTTACCAATGATTAATACAAACCTTCAAGTTTTGTGTCATTCATTGTGAGGATAGGTAATGCATCAACCCCGCTTTGGAAACTTTTCAATTTGCAACTTTAAAGGGTTGGCTTTAGGGATTAAGGGTCATAGGAAAGGGAAGGTTTTGGTAGTAACAAGGTGCATTAGAATGTGACATCTATTTCATACACAAAGTCAATCTTGGAAGGACCTTTCTATTCTATAAATAAAAAAACATCCCATAAATTTGTTGAACATGGATCTCATCATCTCCCATATTCCATGGGACCCAAGTTTTGGAACATCCACTTAACCCAAGGGATTACATCAATTTAAAATTATCTAAATTAATCTACTAAGGTGTTTTAAAGCTTGGTAAAAGTTGAGGAATACACATCTCTTTCATTAGGGTTGTTCACATAAACCAACCCACATGACCTTCAACTTTTGACAAGGGATTTTAAACATATGCAAGTTTTCATTTAAACAGATTCATGGTGCCCCTTTCAAGGTGGATTTAAAACAATTCAAAGCTTTCGAAGAAGGCATTTGTATGGCCTTTTGAGGTGAACTTCAATGACCATCTCCCATGGGACCTTGGCCAATAATACTAGTGTGCCATAGCCCCAACATGTGACATTATATTAATCTTTGGATATTTGGCTAAAAGTGATTACCTTTTTAACTTTAGGTGCAAATTGATTATGATAACCATCATAACTTTCATCCAACATCTATACCTTAACGACATCTTTATTTGGCACATCCCCACACATATTTTGCACATGTTTCACCTTTACAAAGTTGTCATTCATATTTGGTTTACCTTCAATTGTGAGTTGTTAATGGGTTCTTGGCTTGAATGTACAAGGTGAATGCATTGTTAAATAGCTCACTTTTGTGACATTGCTTGGTTTTAACAATACTCATCTTATTTCAATGTCTTTTAATAAAATATATATTCTTAAATTTATCATGAATTTTCTAATTGGAATGGTAGAAATTTAAATTTTCATATTATTTTCATTTCAAATTCATATAATGATTCAATAGATGATGCAACATTAAATAATAAATTTAACATTGTAAAATCATTTTCATATGATTTTTTAAAAACTTGTTAAAAAGTCTAAATGAACTAGTCATTAGTGCATCCATCTTATGGATATTTCCCCCACTTATCAAATCTATATAGATCCCATGGAAAAACTCCTTGTCTTTGCTTGATGTCTTGTGCTAAGGCGGTTTATGTTTAGGTTGTTTTTTCAAAGTTTGGAATAACTGGGAAGCCTTTTGAATGTTCTCTTTTTCTTGGTTGCTTGTTGGCTATATAAGATGCTTTAAAGAACAATAGTGAATTGGCAGAGGGGTTAGTGAAAAGAGTTTAATGGATAAAGTTTAACTATAAGTTCACTATGTACTAAACAATCATTTTTAAAAAAAATACATGGATGAAAGATGAATGAATGAAAAAGGATGGATGAATTAAAGATGGATCAATGATTGATGAAAGATGGATGGATGGATTGAAGATGGATATTATTTAATAACCAACTAATTAACATTTATTAAATTCAAATTTAACACATATAAAAATCAAATCCACACTTAATACATCATAACATTTAACTAACAAAATAAGTACATATTCTAACTTAACATTTAAAATGGTCAAGTTTTATAATATTTATAAGAATCTCAAATCTATGGTTAGATCCGTGATTAGTAATATTTATAAAAATCAAATCTATGATCAAATCTATAACATTTTGATTTTTATAAATGTTAGTTAATCTCAGATCTAACCATAGATTTGACCTTTATAAATGTTTAATTAACCACATATCTAACTACAATTTAAATTCTTACAATTAATGTTATTAACCACAAATCTAACCATAACTTTCAATTTTATAAATGTTATAACACAAATTTGACCACAAATTTCACTTTTATAAATATTGACTAATCACATATTTAACCACAAATTTGATTTTTATAAATGTTAACTCACCACATATCTAACCAAAAATTTGATTTTCATATGTGTTATAACATCATAAATTTGACCACAAATTTCACCCTTATAAATGTTCACTAACCACAGATTTAACCACAAGGTCAACTTTTATATGTGTTATAATGTCATAGATTTGGCTTTTATATATGTTTTAACATCATAAAATTTTATCACAAATTGACTTTTATAAATATTAACTAACTACAAATATAACCACAAATGTGATTTTTATATGTGTTACAACATCACAAATTTGACCTTTATAAATATTAATTAACCACGAATCTACCCACATATTTAAGTTTTATATATCTTACATCACAAATGTGACCATAAATTTTATTTTTATAAATGTTAATCAACCACAAATCTTACTATATATTCAAATGTTTATATGTTATAACATTACAAATCTAACAACACATTTGATTTTTATATGTGTTATAACATCACATATCTAACCACAAATTTGATTTTATATGTGTTATAATATCACAAATCTAACCACAAATTTGAGTTTTTAAAATATTAACTAGTCATATATTTAACCATAAATTTGGATTTTATATATGTTATAATATCATAGATCTTACCACATATTTGATTTTTATAAATGTTAATTAACCATGAACCCACAATTTTATTTTTTATTAATGTTATCATCACAAATCTTACCATTTTAAATGTTAAGTCAATATTTGTTATTATTTTATTAATTAGATGTTATCATGTATTAAATATGAATTGGAATTTTATATGTGTTAAGTTAGAATTTGATATGTGTTAATTAATTAGTTATTAATTAATATATTAATTCCTATTTAGATAGGTATTTACTTTGATTAATTGGTCTCCTTTGACTATGATTAATTAATTTAATCATTTTTTAACAACCCATTAAAGACCTAAATTCTATACAATTTTTTAGACATAAAAATTCCATTTACTATCTTTGACTTTTCCTTGTGGATGAAATCATGATCAAAAGAGCCAAGGGCACCAAGGTAAAAGTCTTTTTTTGAGAATTGCACATGACATGTGTCATTCATGTGTTGATTTATAACTTAAAATTTTTGTATTTCAAATAGCCCATTTAGCACTGCATTTTAGATACAAATACATTTTTACTAGAAATTAATTTTATATCATGTATATTATGCATTCATGCTTTATATATCACATATATATGAATAATTTTTGTTAAAATCACATTTTCAAAACCCATAATTTTTAAGGTTAAAAGCACTTTTGAACCAAATGTGCTCAAATGGGTTATAAAAAAAAAATCATCAATTCAATTCCTTTTGCCCTTCTAATCATCAATGTTAAAATCCTCTCCAATTTTCAAAAGGAATGGTGCACATTTGGTAGAAAAAAAAATGTTTGAAACAAAACAATGACTATCCACTTTCGAAGTTTGAGTGTTTTGAACATGCAAAAACATTTTCGATTTGTGTCAAGCTTTGAGTATGTTAATTTTGCAATTAATGAAACATATTCCAAAAACATTTATGACAATCCAAACTTTTATGCTTCCCTTATGATCTTTCAAACATACAAAGTGCAGTTTTAAAGAATGTTCACTCATTTGTGTGGCTCATTTGACTGTGATTTAACACTTGTAACGTAAAAAACTTTCATATATATTTTTTTTTCTTTGTATTCTTTCATTTTCTCTCTTGGTTTCATTTTCACCTTAAATGTTCAAGGAATGATTTTCTAGGAAGTGATGTGCATTTCATATGTGAGTGTTTATATCTTACATTGAGATAAGTTTTGTTAATTTTCATCTTTTACAATGTTGTCATTTACTATTATTGTCCATAAAGGTAGAAGAGTTGTTGGTGTGGATGATTTAAATATGGATTTTTGTGATGTGACTTTTCAAAGGTTGGTGTTGAATTAATATGGCATTTTTGACCACATAACCAAAAAAACCATGAATGATTCATATTATGTTTATCTCTATTGTGAGTTACTTGACATAATAGGCTTGACTACGATCACCTTGCATGTTAAATCCCCCCACATTCAAATGTGTGAAAATGTTCAAAAAAGGTTGTATGTGAAGGTTGAGAATTTTGGAATTGAAGTTAGGTCTCAGAAGGGGTTTGAAATAGGGGACATGCCAATTATTCTTACAGTGGAATCCACCATTATTGTGTCGTCCATTAAAACATTTGAATCTATTTTCATTCCAATGTTTTTCCATTTTTATTCTTTGAAAGAATTGAAATCCAGGTCATTATAGTGTAAGTTTTCCACTACAATTATTGTCATTGTTATCGCAATAAGAAGTGGAGAAAGCAACCATGAAAGGCAACTCATGATTGTTGATGGTGAAAGTCAATTCAATCAAGATGTTCTTGCTTTTAGTAATCAATATAGGACAAAATATGATTAATTGGTTGAAGCCAAAAAATCTAATCAATGTGCTATGGTGTTAGTCAAGAATATGATAGCAACAATAGTCAACAATTGGTTTTTCTAAACACAACCCTATATTATATTGCTGATTTCGACCCACCTTAGTTTCCAAACAATCAGTCGAAAGTTGATTTCCTCATTCAGCCATGTCCAAAACAAGTTTAACTTTTAATCAAGACCAAATTATGGGGTAAATTTCAGTTGACTCCTACTTTTCAACTTGTAATTGGTTTTGAGAAACACATTGAGCCTCCATCTAATTTGATTTATTCTCTTCCATCCTTATTAGATCTTCTTATTGATGTGAAGCCCACATCAACAAAATGAAAATTTGGTTTTGATGTTCACAAATCTAATATAAAAATAACAAAGTCATGATTATAGTAGTTAAGTTTTAGAATTTTAATAGTTGAATTTTGAGTTTTTTGGATTTTTCATAGTTTTAAAAAAAATTTAAAACTAAGTTTTGAATTTTCTAAAATTTTCTTAGAATTTCAAGAGCTAAGTTTTGAATTCTCTAAAATTTTCATAATTGTCTAAAATTCCAAGATAGAGGTTTTGATTTTTTTTCAAAATTTCATCATTTTTTCAAATTTCAAAACCTAAGTTTTTGAATTCTTTGGAATTTTCATAGTTTTTTGGGATTCCCATAGTTAAATTTGAATTTTTTGGAATTTTCATAGTCATTTAGAATTTCAATTCTAGATGCCAATGATGTTTATGATTCAAAACATGTCAATATCCACAATTTTTGAACACTTCATTATCTACAAAATATCAACATACATAATTATTGGCGCAAATTCACAATATTTATAAAATTGTGTGATGTCATTTCTTTAAAAACATTTCATATTGAATTTGGTGTGTTGTTTCATTTTCAATTTATTTTTCACCTAATTTTACTTTTTCAACCTTTCACATGCACCTTACCTTAACCAATAAAATGAAACTTTAAACCCAAAATTGATTCATCCATCTTTCATCCATCCATCCATCTTTCATTTTGATTTAGTCTATGGAATTGATATTTTAAAATATTTGAAGAAAAATTCCCCATCATTAGTTTTCTTAAATCACTTCAATAATCATTACATGTTAGTATTTTATGAATTATATGTTGGAGAACCATGGGTCTCATCACAAATTCAACTTTTATATGTGTTACAACATCACAAATCTAACCATAAATTTGATTTTTACAAATGTTAATTAACCACATATCTAACCATAGATTTGATTTTTATATATGTTACATCACAAATTTGACTTTTAAAAATGTTAAATCATAATCTATAGTTATTTTGTTAGTTAGATGTTATTAGTATTAAGTATAAATTTGACTTTTGTATGTGTTAAATCAAAAATTGATAAATATTAACTAATTAATTATTAATTAATATCCATATTCAATCCATCCATCCTTATTTCATCTATCATCAATATATCTATCTTTCATCCATTCATTCATCATTCATCCATCCATTTATTCATCAATCCATCCTTCCATTGAACCATGGATCTAACCAAATATTTGATTTATATATGTGTTACAACACCACATGTTTGACCACATATTTGACCTTTTCAAATGTTAAATCAAATCTATAATTATTTTGTTAATTAAATGTCATCATGTATTAAGTATGGATCTGATTTTTATATGTATTAAGTCAAAATCTGATAAATGTTGATTAACTAATTATTAGTTAATATTCATCTTTAATCCATCCATCCATCCATCCATCAAAATATTTTATCATAATTTAAAATGGTTAACATGCAATCATTTAATGATGTTTTATTTAAAATAATTGTTTTAAAATTTCAACATATAAATATGATGTTGGTAATTGTTTATTTGATTCCATATTTTATTTACTGAAATGTTCATTGACATCCCTTGAAATAAAACAAAATAATATGTAATACTTAAAACAATGTCTAACATTAAATACACAAAGAGCACAAAAATGTCATCTTAGGGAATTGAACCTAAGTTTTTTATATGATTTCATTATAACAAAAGGTGTCCTTGTACACCAAGTGATTTCACTGGATTTTGAATGATTCACTGGTTGTAATGAACAAAAATTAGTGGGGAAGTAGTGAATTCATTAATCAAGTGAATGAGGACTAATGAACTTCACCCACATTTTGTAGTAGTGTTTACATCATGGTGAAGTTTCCAATGAATACCAATACATTAAAAAAAAGTCCCAAAGTGTTACAATTGGTGGGTTATGCAGGATTTTATAGCAACTTTTTGGATAGCAAAATATTTACAATGACCAATTTATGTTTGGAATAAAGATTCAAATAGAACTATGTGTAAGTGTGGATTAGATTACAAAATGGACACTTTACACATTGTTTATAATAATCAACATTTTGAACCAATTGAATATACATGTGATATCATATATACTTAATTGCAATTTGAGACCCAAACTTTTAAATCATTTATAAATTTGGATGACTACCCAATGCTTTCAAAACCAATTAAACAAGAAATGCAAACATTTACTAAAAAAATATGTTTCCATTGGAATGATGACTTAGATTGTGTTTTGATAAAACTTTTGAAAATTTATTCAAAATGCACCTTTAGAATACATTGTCCAATTATTTAATTCATCATGTAATACCAATGTTACTGAAAGTCAAGCACATAATCATATTCAATACATGAAGGGGAAAAAAACAACTAAAGGAGAATTCTATTTATTATGTTAGTTTAACTTCCAATGTCCATGTCCAATAACATCCCAATATCTCCATTAACTAAAAATAATATTTCAATAATTAAATATTTACCAATAATGATGTTCCAATGGTTAAAGGGATACCAATAGGTGAAGATGTTCCAATAGTTGAAAAAACACCAATAATTAAAGATGTTCAAATAATAAAGAATTATCTAGTCACAAAGACTATCACATTATTTTTTTTTTAAAATTTGATTGGACACCTTATGATGAAACTATTTCAAAAATAACAAAATCTCATTCTAATGTAACTTTTTGTACAAAGGCTATGATTTTACTAAATAAATTTCCACACATCAAAAGAACAAAATCACAATTATTTCTTTTGTAAAGTACACAAATAGTAAAATTTCATGAATTTGAAATAATCCACATGTAAATTATATTGTCAACCCAAAATGGAATATGCAACTTAAAAAATTTCAAACAAATGCACAATATTAAAAATCATATCAATTCAAAAGAAGACACATGTGAATCAAAACACGTTAATACATATAGGCAAAAACTTCAAGATGCTCCAATAACATCATGTTTTTGTTGTGAAAGATTATTTTTTTAAAACAATTTAATATTGTTACAAATAAATTAGCACATTTTTACAAATTAAAATGATAAACCATACTCTAACAACACACATGTTCAAATTGTTTAAATAACATCAACAAAGGCAAAAGATCCCAATATCAAGTTTCATATAATATACCAAGAAATAAAATGATATCATTGGTAACAAAGTTAACACATTTAGAAGAATGTTTTATTTATCCATGGTTAGTTTTTGTTCAAATACATAAACTTCATGGTTATGGTCAATATAAAATGAAAGGTAATGTTAATAATATCCCAACAAATATTAATCAAATGCAATTAATGTTACCACATTTACCATATGATGAGGTAAGAATAGGTGTATTTTTAAAGCAATGATTTGAATATAAATCACTTTACATGTTTGGAAATGTGCATGTCCTAATTCAATCATGTTGGCATTAAAGGATTTAATTTCAACACCATTCCATTCAAATTTAAATGTTACCATAAACCTTCAATGGAACGATTTGTTTTTTATGCATACAACCTTGTCTAGTCAAACAAATGACCAAAATATATCATCATTAAATGATTATGATTTTGAAAATGAAAACCATGTAATATTGTACACTAATAAACTCCATGATACATAACTTTCTATATGCTTCAAAAATTAATGATTATGAAAATGTTATATATTCTATTGCTCCAAGTTGAGATTTTCATCCTTTAGGTTTGTTTAGAGATAATCAATTGAAAGAATTAAATTTCCAACATTATTTTATGGGCATCCACGTGACCTAACTATTTTTTAAAATTTATCATGTCAACAAATAACACAATCGAAATCACTTCACAAATTTAAAGATTTTTCAACTAATATTTCTAACATTTTTTTTTAAACCACTAAGTTTCTATCCAAAAAGTTATAAGCTTTGGATGGGTACATATATGCAAAGGAAAACTAAATGGTAAATCATTAAAAGTTTTTAAAGTATGAGATAAACCAAATTTAAATAAGATTTTCAAATCATACTTAGGATATCATGATTTAGAGGGGCTATGTACCAATTATTTAAAAAGTCTACGAAAAAAATGATTTGCTATGATAAAATAAATTGGCCCTCCAATATTCTTTGTAGCTTTCACATTTGTAGGAAGATTATAGGATCTTCTCATAAAAGCCTTACATTCCTTGCATGTTAAAAACCTAAATTTTCCAAACAAAATTGATACGCAACAATCCTATAACATGTGCAAGATGTTATGATCATAAAACATCATGTTTTTATACATTATTCAACAAATACCCATCTATTTTTGGACAAGTCTATGATTTATTTTGTGTCACAAAATTTCAAAATCATGGTAATGAACATGACCATGGCCTTTTATGGATTGAAAATGCACCAATATATGGTAGTAATACAAATGAAAAGATGGAAAATTTTGTTGATAAATACATTTCATGTGATGTATCGTTATTACCAATTACAGTACAAAATGCACAAAAACATCAACACATTCGAGCATGTAAGAAAAAAAATCATGTTGTTTATAGATTCCATTATCCATTACCTCTTATGAATTAAAAAAATTAAAACCACTTGAATTAAAATAAGACTTTACATTTTAACAAAAAATATTTGCAAGAACAAGCAACAAAAGTTTTTGAATTTTTAAAAGACTTTAAAATTAATCTTGATGAAGAAACATACATATTAAGTTTAAGAAGTAAATTAATCAAACCATTGACATTTTTTTTAAAAAATGAACACCATCAAATATTAAAACCAATGCATTTAGCATATGTGATATTCTTTTATGGTTTGCAAATATGAATATTCAATTTATTTTATATCCATATGTAGTTGCATCATATTGTACATCATACATGACTAAAATTGACAAATTTGTAACCTCATAATTACATTCAATAATAGAAAAATACATTTTAGATAAAATTGATGCCAACATAATAATCCAAAAATTAAGCAATGTTTTTATTAATGTTCAACAAATGTCTACCCAATTTGCTGCTTATTTAATTCTTTCAATTCCTTTATATCATTCATCATGAACATTTAAGTTTATCAATACTTTTCCATACTAAGAATGTGCTTTTGTATTAAAACCCCAATCTTTACTAAATTAATTAGAACGTGATTCCCCTAACATATTGTGTGTATCAATTATAGATAATTATTTAAATTGACAAAATACTTATGAATTTTTATCATTAGGAAAATTTGCCTCTTATTACAACATTAGAAATAACAAATTATAAAAATGCCACAAATGAAAAATCATTAAGTTTGTAAACTATAATAAACATAAAAATATAAAAAATTGGTTAAAAGAACAACTCATTATTAGGAACACATGTTACATGGTGCCTATTGTCAAGTAAAAGAAAAAATATCCACAATTAGATCCAAATTCAATTACAACATGCAAAACAAAAATGATGATACAAATTTACAATCTAAATCCTCACATTCAAAAAAATATGGAATGATAACATTGATGATCATATTGGTGACAGAAGTCCTTTAATCCCCATCACAAATCCATCAATTATTAAAAAATATGATTTGAAAAATGTTTTCATCATTCAATCATGCAATAAATTTGATCATAAAACCAAAAAAATTGAAGATGATGGTTTCACAATATCATCAAATTCCATAATAATGCATGGATGAATTAGAATATCAAAATATGCTTGGACAATTAAATGAAAAACAAAGATTAATATTTAACAATATCATGTATATTAAAAAAAAAAGCTAATATTCCAATACATATATTTTTGACAGGAGGTGTTGGAATTGGTAAAATTTTTGCTTTAAAATTAATAATTCAAAGATTATCATGAATAATATATAATAAAACTTTATCATCAAACCTAACAAAAAATAAAACATTATTTATGGCATCTATAAATAAAGTTGCATTTGATATTGATGGTCAAATAATACATTTAACATTGAACATACATGTTCAACAAACATTAACAAACCTATCAAATTTATCATTAGATTCTTTAAATAGATTTGCATGTCAACATGAATAGTTGCATTGAATTGTAAAAAATGAAATATTTCCTATAGGTGCTAAAATGTTTAATGTTATAGACCATTGATTAAGGGTAATAGAACATATTTGAAACAAATTTTTCAGTGGTCTAGATGTCATCATGTTAAGTGACTTTTATCAAGCACCCCCCATTAAAAATTGTTGGAATTTTTTTTTTCTTAATGATAATACAAATCTCACACGTGCACATAAACTTTAAAAGACATTCAATATAGTATTCAAATTGTTGTCAAGAAATACCAAACATTTTAACTACACCACATTTATTTTATGCAAATTTATGTTAGTGCAAAAACATAATAAATTTGTGTTTAACAAAACAACTGGCCAACATTCAATTTTGAGGCTATAGACATTCATCATCATTCATGCCCATCATCATATAAACTTCTAGATGATCCAAGTAAAGCTACAAGTTTACATATTATAATTCGTATTAAACAAGATATGGTAGTTCAATTATGTGCTGGAAATTATGCAACATATGATGGCCTTGTTAATGCATTGGAGCTAATGGTGTATTCAAATCTCAATATCTTATCATAACAAAACCATAGTTTGGATATTGTTCCAAAATCCAAAAATAGGATTGTTAACTAGAGAAAAGTCTACCCACCTTTATATAACAATATTCAACCAAATTGGACACCAATTGAACCAACTATCAAAGACATAAAAATTGGGAAAAATCAGTTTCATGTTATAACAAGAATTGAATTTCCAATTAAATTAGCAATAGCAAGAACCATTCATTGATCACAAGGACTATCGTTAGACGAATTAACTTGTGATCCTACCAATGTAAAAAAACTTGGACTATTCTTTCTTTCGTTTGTACAAAAGAGGGATTATACTTGTTAAGTCCACTCCAATATCAAAACTTTCACATTAATCAATGTATAGTTGAATAAATGAATAGATTAAAAGATTATGCAAATTGGACAACTTTTGTTCCTCAATTTGAATTTTTTTTATCATTCACATGTTATTATACAAGCTCTCAACACAAATTCTTTAAAACAACATCACCATGATATAAATCATGACCCCAACCTACAAGTATCGCATGTCCTTTGCATTTTGGAAACTGGAATACAATCATCAAATGATGTACATAATTTCATAAATATTCATACATTTCAATTTACGATGGTCATGGTTTGATAATCATGTACAACACACAAATTCTCTTACATTCTTACTACAAAACAACATATAATGGATCAAAATATATATCAATTACATTTAACATAAGAACTTGAAGAGAGATTCATATAATATGTGTTTATAAAAATCATTTTTCTTTGATTTCAATGCTCTTACACACATTAGAAACATTGGTTCAAAAGTCCCCAAATGATTGCCCATTCATTGTTCTAAGAGATTTTAATATTAACATTTTAGATGATAGTAATCATAAGAACAATAAGCAACAACTAATATATTTTATGAATAAATTAAAACAAAAATCCCAATTCAAAAATATCCCAACAAAAATTGGATCACAATTAGACAATATATGGTCAAATGTGCCAAAGAATGAATCCAAATCAAATGTTTCAAAAGCATATTGGCTAGATTTTCACAAACCAATTTATATGATATTCAAATTACCAGACATACCTCCAATTTATAGTAACAAACCAACATTATCTCCATTCATTTAATGTCATTTTAATTTTTTGATTTTTATGAAAAACAAAACCTTTTGTGTCGTGGTCATATGAAAGAAATGACAAAATATGGGAAAAATATGTACAAAAATTTAGAATAATATGCCAAAATGAATAAATGATTAGAAAGAGATACCAACGGAAATGACATATTGAGATACCAAAATAGGGTAAAAATGAAAAGTGCCAAAATATGCAATTGTAAGCATGTAATAGAATGTGCCAAAAATATGAAAAATCCAAAAAGTCCAATTGAATTTTAGTCCCAAGAACTGCCACATCATGAGGATAAAAAGGTTTGAAGTCACCATATTTACATAGTAGGCTCTAACAAGTCACCATTTTATAAGGGGGAAGCCCAAATTTTTTTTACTTCTCTCTTCAAACTTTCGCCAAATTTGGCTAAGTCCTATTTTGGGGGATTGCCAACCCACCTACTTCACAAATTTGAAAAGAAAAAACTTTGGGTGGAACTAGTAAAACTTTTATTTCAAAACTATTAATTGAAATATTATAGTGATCATATAATTAAAAAAATAATATGTGAAACCAATATTATTTCCAATCATCTAATGTCATGTTAAATTTTTAAAAATTTTAAAATAAAAGACAAAGCCTCTCGTGGCAAAATCGCTTGTTTTTTTTTTCTTTGGCAAGATATATATAATGTTCAAAGAGAAGATGATCCTCTCATTCACAAATTGCATACCGATGCTTTTATTTATCTTAAATAGTCTTTTGATTTATTTCATAGTTTCATTTTGTATTTTCTTTGGATTGAAAGATGTTGCTTACACTTCAATGGAGCCTATTTTGACTCCAAGATTTTGCACCAGGCTTGGGGGATAGTTAGAAAGTTAAAAAGAACAAGATAATATTGATTTTTGTTTTTTAAGGTTCAATGACAAAATTCACCCTAAAAGAAAGCTTGAATTAGATTATTTCCACCAAATTAATTTTGTGCATTACTAAACTTTTTAAAATGGCCCAATTTTTTTTATCGGCCTTCCCTACTAAAGGCAAGGATATTGTGTTTAGATCCATTACAGAGTTACAATAGCTTAAGAGATTTTGGCTCCTAGGTAATAGGTCTAATTTTTATATGAGGATTTTTGAAAGATGATATTTTGGCTTGTGTTGAAACTTGAGATTAGTTATAGAGTTATAATATCTGAAAGATTTTGGTTTCTTTTAGAGGATTCTTTGAAGATTATATTTTTGCTATGGTGAAATATTTGAGTTTCCATAATTCTTCTTTTTGCCTTAAGATACTTTTTAATGTAAATGGCAAGGCCCACCCATTGTTTATTTTTGCATTGACTGAACCCTTGCTTGCTCCTCAAGTATCATCTTGGTCTATATTTTCCATGGTTGTTGGAGTAACTACTATTCCATAAGAAATTGTTGAAAACCCTAAGTTTCCACATCAAGTAACACCATTCTTTCATACAATTGTTGGATGGTTTTTATGCTCCTCCAACTACACTAAAGAATTTCTTCAATGGTTTTTTATGACTACCAAATTGCTTGAGTTTAAAACAAATGAAAAAAAATCACCGCCTATGGCTATACCATCCATCATATGTATGATGTTGTGTACACACACACATACATACATACATACATACCATTCTATCACTCTTCCCACCTGTGCAAAATGGAAAGAAAGAAAAAGCAAAGAAAAGGAAAGAAATGGTTGGCATTTGTGTACGAAAGGGTTATTGGTGTCTAGTGAGTGGGGAACTAATTAGCCAGAATTCCAGGTAAATTTAGCATTAAAATGGGGACTTTCAGAAGTCCGATGACCTGGGTGGACATAGTTTTGGCGATTCACTCATTAGTTGGCTGGCCACAATAGCCATAAAAAAAGCATATTTTTGTAACCATATTGGAAAAAACCAAATTTATTCAACTGGCTAAATTTAGCCAGAAAAGAATCGCGCAGGGGTGCGGGAGCGGGGTGGGTACCTAGGTCTACTTGTGGCGAATTTGTTTTTAATTTCTTTGAAAAATGACGAAAATACTTCAAAATCAGCAAAATTTCATATTTTTGGGGTTTTCTGGGGGGGAAAAAAAAGGGAAAAAAAGAAGCCAAAGTAATATTTTTTGAAATCACGGACAACAGATAAATCCATTCGAAAAATCTGGCGAATTTTTCATTAATAGAAACAAAATGTTTTAGCCAACGGGCTCAATTTCGCCAAAAAAGAAACGCGCCCCGGGAGGGCGAGGGCGAGGCGTGGCGCGGGGAGGCGAGGCGGGGAACTCGTGAAGTTGTGGCTCAGGAGCATGGGATCGGACAGAGAGGAAATGTGTCTTTTGTTTTGGGTTGGATTTTCTGGGCGCGTGGTTTGATGTCGTCATGTCGCGGCCGCTATCGTTGTTGCTGCAAGCAAACAGAAAGAGGGCGTGGGCTTCACCACCATCGTTGCTGTCAACGTCAGAAAGTTCTCACGGATCTCTTGTGTAGCAGCCACGTGGGGAAGAGAAAAAGGATTCGCGCTGCATGCTTTTGGGGGAAGTGTAGTAATTGCCGGACGCATAACTCGCCTTGGCTGCGGATACGGAGGTTTGGCTGCTGAATGAGCATCATACGTCGGTGGTGATGATGGAGCGCGCTCTTCTGCGGCTGCTGCGATCGCACGCCTTGCGCGCGTCCTGCATCTCCTCTTCCTGTTTTCTTCAGGTATTTCTCTCATTTCCCTCCTCTTCTATCCCTGGTCTTATCGCGCCCCGGACCTGGCGCCACGCAAAATGCTAGGCGGAAGGATTCCAGGGTTTTCAGACGACGATGAATGAAGGAGAGGTGATCTTATTCGGGGACGGGGGACGGGAGATAAATGATGATTTTCCAGGGATCTTTATTGCCTCCGTTCTGCCTATCTCCGTGCCTTTTTTGTGGCCAGATTGTGTGTAACCTGTGCTATGAGCAGGCATGTGAAACGGTCGGTTTAGTGCATTCTGTTGCAGGGGGGAGCTGTACCAAGGAGGTTACAACATGTACGAGCTTTGGTGTCTGCATCCTCTTTAGGTGCGTCAAAAGCACGCAATATCCTCCAGGGTTTACTGGTCTTCTCACAGTAGCAGATGAAGCTAGGTTTTAATGGCAGTCTTTGATTGGCAAGATCTTTATATAGCTAGGAAGTTTCACGTCTGCATCATCTTCAGGAGATGCTTTCAAGAACAAGTTACAGGGAGCCAATAGCCTCATTGTACTTCAGATCATCCTAGGTGGTGGCTCTGAAAATATTTGCTGTCTGTATTCTCTCAAACTTTCTTTTCTTTTTTTTCTTTGTGGGGGGCGTTGGAACCAGCACCTTGAGCTCACAGACTTTTACTCTATGATTTACAGTTGATGATATTGCTTGTTCTATCCTTGTTTTGCAGACAAGGTCTCACAATTTGAGTTGAGGTACCTGAAATTCCAACTATTCCCTCCACATCCCCTGTTTGATTTTGGAAACAGACACCAGGAAGCTGTGTAGTGATGGATTGTACAGTAGCTTGCAATAATTTGTCTAGAGTAGGGTTCAATGCATTCTCATGTTTACATGTCATCCCGATGTTGTTAGAACAAAAGCAGATCTTGGGTACTTTTTAAGAAAAAGGAAATTATGTTACTGTCACCCTTCTATGGCCCATCTTGGGCGACAACTTTGGAATGTGTAGGTTTGTACAGAGGACTGGTGTGGGTCCAGTGATGTGGGAGCTTGCTGATCCAGCAAGTAATAACATATTACCTGGTGGATGTGTACTAGGGACTTGTCAGCTTCCAGACACAAGCCAATTTGGGAAGCATGGAGCAGGGGCTTTGCAGATGTTGCAGGTATCCATTTTGAGGATAGTTTCAAGTAATGTATTTCTCACAGACATTAGTGTGTGACAATGACCACATTACACAATTATTTTTGCTTCCTACATGGCAGCATTATTGCTGTTACTTATATGCTGTTGTTCAAACATGACAATGGTCATTGTGCTCAATGCCAGAAGAGTTATCCCCTTGTGCAATATTTCTTTATTTTGGTCATGCATTTTCTTGCACTTTAGATGAGTCGGATCGTTTCAACATTATTGTTAGTTGAATTTGTTTTGTTGAGTGGTTCATCACTTCTCTTCCATCATGCATTAGGGTTCCATTAAGTCCAGGTTTTCTACAAACAAAGAATTGGTATGTGAATCTTGCATGATTGGCTCATGAAGAAGCAGAAATTCAGCGTGGATCCTTGCTGATTTGCTTTAATTCTGGGTCTTTTTCTCCAGTGGAAGACATGCATTTCCCATAGACAGCATACACTGAAGCAATTTTCCCAGCTACCATTTGGTAATGGATGTCCTGAAGAATGCCTACATCTGATATTTGTCACATCCTATTATGTTTGACATTGAGCACTAGATTTGGTTCCAAATGGTTGCCATTACTTCATGGAACAAAGTGTCATGAACTGTGGATAAGTTTCCTATTCAATGCCTATGACTCATGTGCCTGAGGTTACTGCAACCAACATATTTTCCCTCGTTTTTGAATGGCAGGTGGCCCTGGGGATGTTGTTGTTCCATTCATGGGTGACTCTGTTCCAGATGGGGTTATTGCAGCAATTCTCAAAAGTAAGCAGTACGAATCTTGTTCAGAATCCAGCCACATTGTATTCCCACACATGTTCTCATATGCAAATAATTTCCATTGTACTCCACAATGGAGTGGGGATCTTTTGCACTACAGTGCTTTGTGACAAAAGATTGGATTCTGATGGATTCAGCATTTTTTCTGAACTTATATTGTTTGTTATACAACCAATGGTATGAGATATGTCGGGTTCCAGAGCCTGGGGATGCAGTGGCTGTGGATGAGATTGTTGCTCAGATTGAGACTGATAAGGTATGTGACACAGGCCTCTATGTCCTTCAATGCTGTGTATTATCCTCTCTTTGCCTGCCTCCTAATGATCTGCATGTTTTGCAGAGGTATTTAGACTTTTTTTGTAGAACTACAGTTTGAATTGGTAGACTATTGCTTGGATTTGGCAAGCTGCTTGTGGGTCCAGGAACACTGATAGTTCTCTGATGTTGATTTTTGGTTAATCCTTTGTGCTCTAAGGGTGCCTTTGATTCTTTATGTCAGGTCACAATTGATGTGCGGAGCCCTGTTGCTGGTAAAATTGAATCGGTACTGATTTCATACCTATTGTGGGACTATTTGCATGTTGATCTGTTTGAATATGTTATATAGATGCCCATAATCTTGTGATCACCATGGAGTATTTTCAAGTAAATTTCACATGTTCTTTTCTTTGAGATTTTTCAGGGATATGTCAGGATAACTTTGTATCCTTTTTTAAACTCATGATTTCAGGCATGTGAGATGGATTTTGCCCATGATTAACTCAATCTAGGACCATTTTGCGTACCTTATCCAGAGACCAGTAGTATTGTGTGATTGTCATGGAAGTGTTCTCCATAAGAAGTCTCTGAATTAGATCAATGCTATGCTCTTGTATGTAATTGTAGGTTACTGCAAAGGAAGGTGACACGGTTACTCCTGGAACAAAAGTTGCAAATGTGGCTGTAGGAGAGGCAGGGACAATGTCAGTGCCCTCACCTCCCCCGCCTAAAGAAGAAAAGGTGGCTCCTTCACCTGAGCCAGCAGCTCCTGCTCCCCAGCCACCTCCTCAGGCTCCACCTAAGACTCCAGAGAAAGTGCCACCAGCACATGCAGCTTCCCAAAGCCAATCTCCCACAGAAGTGCATCTTCCACCTAAAGGTGGAGAGCGGAGGGTGAGGGCTATTTGGGCTCTTCTTTTGCTTAATTGTTGAGAACTGGCCAATCAATTGGTCTGCATATTAGGTTAATTTGCATTCAAATTGTCTCTTGTTATCTTCCTTGCTTCCTGTCTTTGCTAGTCCTCAGTCTGCATTGGTCATTTGTTGGTAGTGCTTTCCCTAGCTATTTGTTATTATCCTAATTGACATCAGTTTATGGAAATCTCCCAGATTCCAATGACACGGTTGCGGAAACGGGTTGCCACCCGGCTGAAGGACTCTCAGAACACTTTTGCTCTGCTTACAACCTTCAATGAAATTGATATGTATGTTTTTGTGTCTCTAAAACTATGGTCTGCTGTGAGGTATTCGTGTGTATTTTTCTATTGTATTGGCAAATGAACATTTATTTGGTTATGAGACTGAGCACCTTGTTCTCTCATTGTTATCTTGATACCATGTCCATTATGGACATAGGCTTCACCACACTCGTGCTCTGCATTTTCTTGCTTCAGGCTGTTTAAGAGCCAAGGTCCTATGTTTGATGTTCTTTAGCGTGTCTTGTAATCCTTCAGGCAGAGGGTGTTTGTGACCTAGACCCATGGGAAGAGAGTGACAGAATTGTGTACTTTGTGATGTGTCTTGTGAGCTTTATGGTTTCAATGTATTGGATTTCAGGACCAACTTGATGGACATGCGTGCTGAATACAAAGATGCATTCCAAGAGAAACATGGGGTGAAATTGGGCTTCATGTCTGGATTTGTGAAGGTCGGTACCATTCAACAGTTTTGCTCCATCATCTGAATAAAACTCATTGTCCCCACATACTCTGTCCTTAGCCAGAACCTTATCTAGTTGCCAAGCTCTCAAATTATGTTGATTTACTCCAAGCGTGGATTGATCCTTGTGACTTATTTCCAGCAACTGAGAATCCATTCAGACATTCTGTGTTCATATTTGCTATTAAGAATTGCAGCAAAATTCACCAAGGGGAATAATGCCTTGTGACTTGGTTGAATTGTTGAAAGTGTGTCTGAATTCTTTTTGGCTTTCCTGTTTGGCTGTGAAGGCAGCAGTAAGTGCACTTCAGCAGTTGCCTTCAGTGAATGCTGTAATTGATGGTGATGATATCATCTATCGAGACTATGTTGACATCAGTATTGCTGTTGGTACTGCCAAGGTGAGACAGCTTCTACCTCTGCAACTTGTTATATGGCTTCATCTAGCGAATAAATAAAGTGTTAACCAAGGATGTTTGTGTCCCAAGGTATGTGTACTGGCAGGAATGTGCCAGTTTTTGTTTCAGGAGGATGCAAACTGGTATGAGGGCTTTTTTGTGGAAGAAAATGTCTACATGGCTGAAGCTGATGGCACTGGTGCATGCTAGTGTAGACAGTATAGAATGAGGCTGTATGCATTAGTCTCATATCAACTGTAGTGGAGATGTTAGCTCCTTTTCTTTCAGCAATAACCAGTGCAGTTGGTATTTGCAGGGTCTTGTGGTGCCTGTGATCCGTGGGGCAGACCACATGAACTTTGCCCAAATTGAGAAAACGATCAACACACTAGGGAAAAAGGCCAATGATGGCAGCATTTCAATTGATGATATGGCTGGTGGCACCTTCACCATCTCTAATGGTGGTGTCTATGGAAGTCTTATCAGCACGCCTATTATCAACCCACCCCAGGTAGGATGCTGCCAAAATCCTAATACATCTTCACTGATTGCTTCGTTACACTCCCAAGTCTGTTTTGACAAATGTGAGGTTACATTGCATTGCTGATACATGTTACATGTCATTAACATACATGTTGCATTGATGGTCACTGAACTTCCAGTGAAATTTTCATTCTTGTTCAAATTGCTCTTTGGTTTTTTCTGTGTTTGTTCCATGCTGTTTTTCCTTTAAAGTTCTGCCTTCCCTTTTAGCGGATGTTCTGCAGCCAAGTAGTCACCAGTGGTGTGCTTAAAGGATATGTTCAGGGTGCAGGAAGCCCCAACCACTACCCTCTATATAGGCCTCTATGTCTTTTAGGCATAGATGCTTGCATATACAGGGACATGCTAAAATGAAATAAAAGCTCTTTCCTTCAGAAGCTTGTTGCAGCTTGAATGAGGATACCATTGACTTTTT
>Ga0116227_10004126_pt1 | contig 31717 bp, 29 predicted proteins | sample S1TSphgellanicum_FD_89693 | JGI IMG/M metagenome (GOLD analysis project Ga0116227, IMG submission 89693) | Host-associated microbial communities from peat moss isolated from Minnesota, USA - S1T2_Fb - Sphagnum magellanicum MG | ecosystem: Host-associated > Plants > Peat moss > Unclassified... | reverse complement strand
GCAGATAGGATGGGATAAGTGTACATGGATGTGAATCGGACTGTCAGAGTGTGAGTACCCAGGGTCTGAGGGGGGGTGCAGCGCATCGGGCTGTAGGTTTCTTGGACCCGCTCTTTTTTGGTTACAACCTAACCTAAATACATAGGCCATGTAATCAACTTAAGTAGGTAGCTACTATAAGGAACTACATAGGAAAATATTCGATCAACTTACCATTTTTGAGCACAAACACACCATTTGTGAAGTTTGATCCCTTGCTTATAGGATGGAAGCAAACACGCTTACCATCAAGCCACCACACTTGTTATGATAATGTGTTAAATTATATTTCATTTATCAAATATTTTATTTTAAACATTACAAAAACATAAACTTTGAAAATTCATATCTTATTAAGATTCTATCGAAATGAAATGATTAAAGTTTAATTTTTAAAAAATTCAATAAAATACATAATTACATTTATTTCTTTTTGAAAATGTAAAATCATTTGAACATTTTTTCCTTTGAATATCACTATTCAATAACATTTCAATTACCATTTTTTTGAAAAAGAAAAAATTTAATAAATGGATAAGATTTTTGTTAATATAATAATATTATTTATGTTAAGCTACTTTCAGTTATTCTAAGGCTACTTTTCATTATTTTAAGTTATTTCACCCTACATTATTTGGAGCTATTTATGGCTTTTTTAGTTTTTTTATTTTTAATTATTTCCTCGTAATTTATTTTCGGTTATTCTAAGTTACTTTTGGTTATTTTATGTTACTTTTGATTATTTTAAACTATTTCATTTAGGCTATTTTTTACTATTATAAGTTTTTTTTTAAAAAAAATTGTAGGCTATTTCATTTTAGGTTATTTACAATTATTCTAAGTTTTTTGGTTATTATAAGCTATTTCATCTTAGGTTATTTTTGGCTATGTGAAATTATTATTAGTTATTAAAGGTTATTGAAGGTTATTTCATGTTATGTTATTATTGGTTATTTTAAATTATATTATCATCGGCTATTTGTGGGTATTATATTGGTGGCTATTGTTAATTACTCTATTGTTGGTTATTAGTTTGGTGGTTATTGTTGGTTATTCTATTGGTGCCTATTGGTGGCTATTTTATTGGTGATTATTGGTGGATATTCTATTGGTGGCTATTAGTTATTATTTTATTGGTGGCTATTAATTGTTATTATATTGGTGGATATTAGTTATTATTTTATTAGTGGTTATTAATTGTTATTATATTGGTGGCTATTAGTTATTATTTTATTAGTGGTTATTAATTGTTATTATATTGGTGGCTATTAATTGTTATGTTATTAGTGACTATTAATTGTTATTTTATTGGTGGCTATTAGTTGTTATTTTACTAGCGGCTATTAATTATTATTCTATTGGTGGTTATTTTATTATAATTATTATTGAATATTCTAGGGTATATTATCATAGGCTATCGTTAGTTCTTATATTATATTTTTGATTATTTTAAATTGTTATATTTATGATAAAATAATTTATAATAACATAGTATAATGACCTTGAATAACCTAAAGTATAACTTGAAATAACATATATTAACTTAAAATAAAATAATTTAAAGTATAACATAAAGTTAGTTGAATAATTTAATTTAAAATAACTTAAAATAAAAAACCTATAATAAGCTAGGTATGATACCTTACAATAAAATAATGTATAATAGTTTATGGTATAATAACTTATAAATAACTTAAGGTATAAGTTGAATAACTAAAATAATTTAAAATAATATAGGTATATCATAAAGTAGCATAGGGTATTTAAAACAACAACATAAAAAAAACCTATTTATCACAATGAATCATAATAGTGAATTATGTCAACTAATAGTGAAACAAAATGTTTACATAGTGATATTATAATGAAATAACTTTAACCAAGGTGAAATCACTAAATTGTAATGAATTTATTTCACTTTTAAAGTCCCATAGTGATTTAGGTTTGTGAATTACACTCTACTTTGGTAGTAATGGAGATTTATTTTTTCAAGCACATGATGGCCCATGAAAATTTATTTATTCAAACTAAAACCAAACAATGATATGTTCCTTAATGGACATCTTCTATCTTCATCACCAAAATACATGAAAATATCAACAACCATTATTTTGAAAATGACCATTCAATTTTGAACATATAGTCACAATCTTCACAAAAATTAAGGCTAGTGAATTAACGATAATGGATTTAGAAGGTCCCATTCACCAAACCCACCACAAGTTTGTGGTTGCAATAGTGGGTGAAAGATTTTTTGAATATTCATCGCCAAAAAAAAGCAAGGAAATCACTAAACAAGTTTGTCACCAAGAAAAGCACGTTAATCATTAAGAAAGGAGTGTCACTATAAATAAACATGTCACAAGGAACATCACTTCACCAAGAATAAGCATGCGTCACCAAAAAGGAAATGCACCTAAGTTTGTGTGCCCATTACTACAAGTTATTTTGGTCTTTTAAGCATGTTCTTGAAACCATGACCTCGAAGTTCCGTTGTTGTTGTATCTTATTCTAGTCTTTTGGGCATGTTTTTGAAACTTTAACCTCGAACCTCCATTATATGATTATTGTTATAGCATATCTTGGTCTTCCAAACATGTTCTTAAAACTTTAAGCTCGAAGCTCCATTATTGTTATAATTTATTTTGGTCTTTTAGGCATGTTCTTGAAACTTGAAGCTCAAAACTCCATTGTTGTTGTAACCTATTTTGGTTTTTTAGTCTTCTAGGTATTCTTGAGGTGTTATCTTAACAAGTTCAAATCTTTGGTTGTATTTTTTGTGTTCTTGAGGTGTTGTCTCAACAAGCTCAAGCTTTTGGTTGTGTTTTTCATGCTCTTGAAGTCCATGTTGGCCTTCTTGACTTTTTTCCCATGTTCTTGAGGTGCTTATACTTTTGTTTTAGTTCCAATGATCCTAGATCATATTTTCTGTTAGTGATGGCCTTGATGGTGACCATATGTATTTTTCATATTTGGTCATCAAAGGGCAATATAGCTTTGTTACTCAACGCCCTCTTCCTTGCTACTTAGCCCACATGCCCACTACTTAACCTTTCGTTGAACCCAAGTTGTACATCCAAAATTGGCACCCTTGTATTTGCACAAATTTGCTCACAAATTTGCTTGAAATTTTTTGTGACATTTATCATTGACCTCTTGATAGTTGTTGGAATCCAAGTTGTAAATGTTGGTTTAGCATGTTTCTCAACAATTCTTATAATTGTTTTATTTACTACAATCCCCAAAATTGTTGTTCTTTTGGCTTGTTTATCCTCTTTTTCCTTCTTTAATTTCCCTTGCAATTACCTTGTCCATGGATTTTCTCCTTAAAGTATTTAAATATTCAATAGAAGTCACAACATTTGATTAAGAATAGTCAACTAATGGTTCCCTTCCCCTTGTGTGTATTACATGTAAACGATGTAATGAAAGCAAGTTGTTCAACTTCATGGCTTCATAGGTTAGATTTGGAGGATTATGGGTTTCTTGTATCAACTCAAGAGTAACTTCATCTAGGTTTACAATTTCTTCTAATTGTTCTTCTATCATAGTAAGGTTCCAAAGCATGTCTACATAATAGCATTGGTCAATTTTTAACATGTTATGATGATCTTAAGGTGTTGTTCGATGGATTGTTGTTTCAACTATATGGAAAAGTTCTACAATAACATATTCCTCCCCCCATTGTTGACCTTGATTACAATCAATTTCTTCATATGATGTGTATTTTTCTTCACTTCCATGGTTGTTGATGTTTTTTGCAGTGTAAATTTCTAAAGGTTGAGTCTTGTTATCCATTGCCTCGGGGTTGAAAGGCTAAATACTTATTGCCTTAAACATAGACTTAATGTTTTTCTTTGTGAGAAATTAATCTATGGCATAGTCTACCCGTCCAACTAAAGTGATCTTATAACATGGCTCCATTTGATTACTTCTAAACATTGTTGCATCCCTAACCTTTCTTAATGTTGTTTTAAGTGGTTTGAAACAAGACACATTTAATGGTTGTGAAATATATGATGTATGGGATGGTAAGGTAATCATGTCTAACCCAAGCTCTTGTGCATGTTCAATTGTTTTTAAAGTAACATGATTGTCATGCCCATCTAGGATTAACAAGTGTCAATTAATAAAAAACATTCCACCTAGGACAAACTTCTTGGAAAATTTTAAGAATTCTTTGAACAAGAAAAAAATAATCCAAGCTCTTTTTTGCATTACCATGTTGATTCTTGGTTTGCAAAGTTTGATGTAATCATCTCACAGTTTTTAATTTTTGAAAATGTAGAATCTTGGTAATTAAAACACCTCATGTAACATATATTATATGGTTGATAGTTAACCACTCGCGAAACTTAGGGGTTGTGCTATAAATTAAAATTGATCCTCTCTTAACTAAAATCCTTGCTTCAAATTGTTTGCTAGCTAAATGCGTGTTTCATATGAATTCCATACATGATTTGCAATGTGATTGTGTTGGTTATATAGTGATTGTAAGTTGGTGTGAAATGAATTTCAAGAAGTGGGTGTCAATCCCCTTGCTTCTTTATAGTTCCAGTCATTATGCTTGTCAAATGTTGACCTGTGGGTGTCTTTGCTTCAACTAATACCACCAGCTCTTTCTTAGTATTCCATCTTAAAATGGTGTATCCTTTGTTTGTATCAACTTTGCAACCTTCATCTTTAGTTGTTGTAGGCTTATAGATAATCTACATTCTTACATATTTATATTCCACTTGACCATTACAACATCCTCTTCTTTTGTAAACACACCTATTGGTCCCATCTTCCTAGACCTTGTTTTTTTGTTCAAGTAGTCAATAAGTGAGCTTAAAATAATGTTCCATGACATTCTGGCCTTCCTTAAAGAACATGTCCTTCTTTTAACATCCATTATTATTTCCAATGCTTCATTTGTTCACATGCCTTTCCTACTTGTTATAGGGATATGATTTATTTGTGGTGGTTTTCTTCTAGTTCATGATTCATGAACATGGGGGATATTTTCCTTGTCCATTGCTTGCTAGTCAAGCATGTTGCTTCATTACCTTCAAAGCACATTCAAATTCATGATTATTGTTGTTTTTTGAATCCCAACCCCCAAGAACTTAATGGTGCACATTTTGGCCCAACTAATGATATGTTTTTCTCTTTCATGTACACATCCCAAGAATCCAAAAAGTGTAGTAAGTTTGGAAATCTATATATTGCATGTTCAAGTAGTGTAATAATAAAATAGATGAAAGTATAGAAATATGTAAAGTCCTCCTACACTAAATCAACATCTTTTGTTGATGTGTAGGTTGTGGAAAAATATGTATATGAATGATTAATATGAGCTACTTAATCCCTTGATTTCTTGAATCTCCTTGATCTAACATTTCAAACTATAGATTATTGAATCCAACAATAATCTAAATATTTTTTAAACCTTTGTTTGTAAATACGATCTATGATTTCTATCCTAGATTTTAATAATAATCTCTTTTCTACTTGGTTCTATCTTGAGATTTTTTCATTACAAATCTACCTTTGGACTAGGTAATTGATTGTCTACTTGTCTACTTTCATTTGCAATGCTAACTTTTGCACATCTACCCAAAAACCTAATTGTTTTTCATCTATTTTTTGCCCTTTCTCCTTAATACTTGTATTTTGCAGGAAAACCTTCAGGCTTGACCTTTTTTCTTCTACATGTTTTACTTTTAGTGATAGCACTAAATTGTAATTAACATTAGTATTTATTAGCACTTCAATGATAGGACTTAAGAATTACGAACAAAGTTCAAGATGTTCATCAACTATAGCTTGTAAGAAGGACATACTTGAAAGAAAAGACGAACATAAACAATGAACTGCACTTTTAAATTGAACTTCACCTATGTTTAACTTATTATGGTGTTGGGTTTTTTGAAAGTAATGCAAATTGCAAAAATTTAGTAAGAATTTTGAAGGTTAAACCTTTGGAAGGTTAATAATGAACTTGTTTGGAAGACTCAAAATTTGATTTCCTTGATAATCTTGGTGCATTATATCCTTGTTAGGACTTAGTGCTAATTTATGAACAATTGCATGCCCATTAATTTGACATTCAAACCCCCACAACCAAACATTCTCTTAATTGTTTGTCTTGGTGATGGTTTGTGAAAATGAATCCAACCCGCCCTTAAACTAAACATTGCCTTTGGAAAAACATTTGAATTTTTTTGTTAAACCAATCCTAAACACAGACATAACCAAACAATTTTTTTTTACATGAATACATTTCATCTTATTTGCTTTCAGTTATGCACATGAAAATTTGCCTATACATTTCCATCACTAAACATGTGTAGACATAACAACTATAGTAAAATTTATTAATTTTGTCACTTTCTCACACTCATAACTACACAAAAAAGCAAAATTATGTGTGGGTCACCTAAATTACCCTTTTGTTGGCAGGTAAACTAAACATTGGTTCCCCATGAATTAAGAAAATCATGACCAATAAATTTTTTTAAAAACCTTGTCAAGACAATCCCCAAAGATCAATGTTTTTTTGTTTTTTCAAATTTGCAATAGTGTTCAAGTGGCAATCATTCATAACTATATTTAGCCAAATTTGGCAATATTCCAAATATGAAATTAAAAAATCTTAAGCAGCTTTTCATATTGAAGGAAATTGTGGCAATTCTTAAAGTTTTTATAAAAAATTGCTGAATGTTTTTTTAAAAGAGGAAATTTGTGACATAATATTAGTTTTCAAAACATTTTTGGCAAAATGGTGAATATTTGGCACAAAAACATCATTGCCCTAGATTTTTAAAATTTTTGGGAATCTTTGAAACTTTTTATCTTTTAAGTAACATGCCATACAATAACCATTGAAAAAAACATATATAATACTTAAGATGCACATAAAACTAGTAATATTTTTTTATGTTGCATCATTGCCTAGCATCCCAAGAGGATTTAGCATTAAATGGTGAGAGGTTTTTAGAACTTGTCTAAATAGTAGAAAAAGTAGTTTTAAGAATGCTACCAAACTAAAATGAAAGTCCAAATGGAAAATTCAATTTTTTCTTCAAAATTTGGATTTTTTTCAAAAAAAAAGAAATTTTATGATTGAATGTTCCCTTTTTATTTTAATTTCTCACATTTTGGTGAAATTTTGCACCAAAAGAAAGTTGCATAAAACTCTCGTAAGTATTTTGTGTTGATTTTCTTTGTACCCAAAGGTCTCAAAATTTCTAGGAGATTCCATCTGTGTATTGATTTTCTAAGGACCACTACTTGTTTTAATGAAACATGATTAGAATAAATAATAATTTTGAGATTTCATCCCTAGTGTGGCTGACTTTAACGACACCAGAAAGAAAGTTGGGCATGAAATGGTAAACTGGGGATCAAACTGGGGATCACTTTGAAGATAACCTTAGTAAAATTATCAGTAAAGTCATCCTCTCTTTCACCCACTGTCCCCTCTGCTTTCACCCCCCTATCCTCTCTTTCAGTGGTATCTGCAAAGTAAGGAAACTTTACTAAATCTGAGTATGAAATGCTCAGGAAAAAGGAAAGAGGGGATGAAACTCAGTTTACTACCAAAATTGGTGGAAAAACTAGTTCGGGTACTAGTTATTTCGTTTTGTAAAAATTCATTCCCAGTTACACATTTGATGCCCTATTATGCCTAAACTGGCCGTTGTCGCCCCCTAATCGCCTGACTTTACAGATAACTTTAATATCTTTACACAAAACTAGGTTTGAACTTTGAATCACTATTGGTCTGGTATTCACCTTGTGAGAAGTTGATTGGAAAACTTTGTGCAAGTCATTAATTCAACCAAACACCTTATATATATATATAATTTTTTTAATTTTTAATTTTAATTTTAATTTTAACTTTTATCATAAATTTATTTATTTATTAATTTTTTTCCTAGTGATTTTTTTTGTCAAATGAGGATTTTTTTTCTTAAATGGTGAAGTGTGTGTTGGGTTTTATAGTTGCCAAAATGTTGAAAAGAAAATTTAAAATTTAAAATGGCCAGACTCTATATTCAAGTTTCAGTGTGTTGCCAAAAAGGGCACTTTACATTTTTGAATTTTCACTTTTTTATAGCCAAATATGATTAAATTGTCTTATAAAAATCACAACTTCAGCTACATCATGAAATTGAAAAATGCAAATAATGAAACAAATTATATAAATAAATACATAAGAAAGTACAGGCACACATATACACACAACTTAATTGTCAATGTTCTCCCTTTTTATTTGATAATTTCCAATACCCAAAATGTCAAAACCAGCTACCTGTTTTCAATTTTGCTGACATACATACACTTAGTTTCAAAGGCAACCTAAAAAACCTAACGTGAAATCCTGGTCATCAAGGATGAAAGTTGCCCACATCTCGGGCTAGGTGTGGATGGAAAAGTCACGAAAAATTCCAGTATTTCAGGCAATGTATGGATGAAAAGAAATTTGCATCCACCTGTTGAGTAGGTATTTAGGGCTATGTATGGATGAAAAAATAAATTTACACCACCTGTTGAGTAGGTTATGGATGTAAAGGTCGTTAATTATGTCCAGGTAACCCAAGGGGGTCTCTGGCTGCTTTCAAAATTGTTGTGGGTTTCAAATCAATTTGTCACAATTATAATCGCAAATTATGTTTATCCTTTTTTTCATTGATTCATCATCTAATTGAAAGTTCCAATTACAATCTTGCATATTTTTTAAATGCTTGAAGATTAAATAAATTGATCCTAATTATATGAAATTGCATGCACTTTCCTATTTGGTCATTTGCAATTGACATGCACATATTTTTATTTGATTTTGATGTACATTTGTTTTAAAATGATTTTTTTAAATTTGAAAACATATGTGTATTTGTCTATCCATATGAAGCCTAGATAGTTACCTCTTAAGACCCTTACTAGGTGAACATACACATGTACCTCGCACCACTCTAGGAACTTTCCTAGGTAGGATGTCTCTTCACAATTTGCCCATGAATCTATTTTTGGGCTGAAATTACATTTAATGTACAAAAATGGAACCATGGCTACTAATTTGTATTGTTTTGAAAATGATCGCAATCAAATTGTAACTAAGGGTTATTTTATGTGCCTACCCATCTCCCTCTTATTAACAAACTTGTCACCATGACAACAACAACAAAACCAATTGTAATGTTTGTAAGTTCATAAGCATTCCAATTAGTTGTCACAAATGTTCTTAATTACTAATAAAAACCTATGAATTTTGAACTTTATCATTTGCCATGAAGGTCATGAACATGTTTTCTTAACTTTGTTGCAAATGGACATGTTGATAAACCAACTTTGCATAGGAAGATATTGACTTTTGAAATTTAATTGTTAAGTGGTTGATAGACGTAATGCATGTGGATTGTTATCATTATTTCAGTTGGACCCAATTTTAGTAAACATTTCATTGAAGTAGTGAAGAAAAGATGCAACATTTGAACAATTTTCAACATACTTGAAATGGAATGCTATGGGGGTGCAAGATCAAAACACATAAGGTCAATCATTCAAAATTGTGGATTCTACTTAAGGTGCATTCACACTTCATGATAGGGACTTTAGTGTTGAGTTCCCTAACATCATGCTACTCTTTAAGACTTAAAACCTACTTAACATGAAAATTTTATGTTAAGCTAACATTCATTCAACATTGAACTACCACCTATTTATATGGTGTGCCACCTAGGATGCCACCTAGATTTTCATTTAACCTTGACTTAACATCAAGTGTGAATGCACCATTAGTTGGTTAGTAATGAAAAGTGAAATTATTGATTCCATGGTTTAAAGAAGGTGATGAAATAGGGAATGGGTTGAACTTGGGAATACAACACATTTAATTGTGTATTGTATTTAGTTGGTTAATAATGAAAAATGGAATCAATGACATGTTTCAAAAATGTAATGAAATAGGGGATGGGTTGAACTTGGGAACTAAAAAAGGTACTTGAGTTAGTTGCCTCACAAAAATCATCTTTTCTTTGCATTCATGAATCATCGATGAATGCCATTAATGAGACAAAAGGAAACATAAATATTGGATATTTATAGCACAAAAGGGTTCGTATCAATGTTGGGTGGGTGTCACAAATCCCTTTAGGCATTAGCTAAGCATCAAAGTTCGAACCCCTCAGGGTATCACATTGAATGATACCTTGCGTGAAAACTGAATCATTGATACAAGTGAAAACCGGATGGTGATAACTAGTTAAGTTTTTTAAAAATAAAAATAGTGAGACATGGTTAAGGTTTGACCCCTTACATGAATAAAGGTTTCAAGAAAATCCTATGTGAAAAAAATTGGGTTAGGTGGAGGCATCGCATTCCAATGGCTACTTCTAGAAAACCCTAAATTTTTTTATGAAATGCATTTTTCTCCCCTGGTTCTTCCCCTTGCATTTTTTTCACTTGTATTCACAAAGGTTGGGCGTTGTGCGTGTTGTCTTCTTTGGTGTTTTTGTGTTGTTTAGATTTTGGAGTTTGGAGTTTGGATTATAAAGTTAAATTTTTTCCCTTTCTCTTTATTTTTTTCCTCACCTTTCTTCTCTCATTTTTTTTCCCCCCTTATGCTTCTTTCCTTTTAGCCTCTTGTCTTGTCGCCTTGCCTCACTACCTTAGTCTGTTGCTTCGAAGCCTCATCATGTTGCTTTGAATTGTTACATCGTCACTTTATTATGCCTTGTGCTGCCTTGTCGCCTTGTCCTACTTCTTCGACCTATTACCTTGTCACCTTGTTGTGTCGTGTGTTGCCACAAATTACCTCATTGCCTTGAACTACTAAATATGAAATATGAAATAGAAGAACAAATGAAGATAAATCTTTTAAAACTACATGTACAAAAAAAAAGTTAATAACCAAATGGAAAATTATCTTTGTGCTAGAATTTTTTATTGTGTCAATGATAATACAAAAATTGACCTTGAGAATACACAAATCATCCATTGCATCCTTTGTTATTAAAAACCTATAATAAAAATAAATTCAAAAATTCAAGCAAGGAAAGGATTGATTTCTTATTACAAAACAAATTGAATAATTTTTAAAAAAAAACATGTGGATGTAGAGCACAATGTTATTGCAAAAATGTTTTAAAAAGAAATATTTTTTGTTGAAAGGAAGAGAAAAAAGACAAAAAGCAAAAAAAAGAGCGGTTGTGTTTGGTGGATCAATTTCTAAATTTTTTCTATCAAAAATTCTTTCAAAAAAGAGGATGTGCCATAGAAAGAATTTTTAGAAGACGTGGGTCTTTTGATTGTCAAGAATAGTTTACCAATTTAGTTTGTGGAGAGCATGTGGCTGAAATGTTTAATTTTGCATTTATGTCCAAAATTAAATTTCCCTTCCAGAAGGTAATTTTCACAAGAGATATTATAATGGTTAGTTGAAAAAACAAGTCAACATTATGTTCTTGCATTGGCAAATTATTTTTCTATGACAACTAATTTTGATCTTTGGATGTCTAAGGGAGTTTATGATGTCTTTGCATTAGTGATCAATTTTTTGGGCAATGATTGGCAACCAAAACATATAACTATTGGCTTGTTTGAGACGACAAAGACTAATGGTCAAACATTAGTTAGAAGTCTGATAAAATTATTGGACAAATATGGTTTAAGGAAAAATATCATTGCTTATGTCAAAGATGAGGGGTCAAATCTCAATGCAATGACCATTGCATTGAAAGTTGTTGTAAATTGTGAATCTTTTGGTTTAGAAGAAAGCTTTCAAGGCACTTGTTTTGGGCATGTTTTTTCAAAAGCATATTAATATGGCATTACAAAGGAAAAAATGTGTAAGGATCTGAAGTATGTTTCTATTAAATCTACTCAAGCAAATTTGCAAAAGTGCATCATTTGGCCTAAGAAATCTAGAAAAAGAAGGCAGGAATGGAACAAGGCTTGTGTTGAGACTAGCATTCGCCCTAGAAAATTGAACACTCCAATGAAAACCAAATAGTCCTATTTGTTTCATTATTATTTCAACAATTTACAATTTTTGAGGTTTTAAATTATACAAAATAATTACTCTTTTCTATTATTGGTTGTGTTTGTAGGTTTGTTAGTAAGGTCATTATGTTTCAAGAGGCCTTATAATTTCGTTCTACCATTGTGTTATGTTATAGCAAACAAATTGTTGTGAAAGTCAATGGTCAAATGCCTCCACCTTTAACTTGGCACATTTCTCATATTATAGTGGATTATCTTTTTCCAATTGTTTATGCTTGTGTTCTTAATTAGTCTCATGGCCATTGGCTCCTCAGTGATGATTTACTCTTTGTTATTTCCATGAGTTTGAAATTGAAAGAAGAAAACAAATTTATTCCTTCATTTAAAAGCCTAATGGAAGATGATTCCATGATGAGTTATCTTTCTTGGCCTTTAACATTAGAAGGGAGGTAATCAATGTGCTAGATTCTTTCCTTTCATTCTTGAAAAAATATGAAAACAACAAAGTTCATAATATGATTTTTTTAATGTTAGACCCCAGATTTAAGAGTCTTTGTATAATATCCTCATTTGTTGGAAAAGAACAAAGTGTTGCTCTTGTTGAAGAATATGATAGAAAATCCTTGTATATTATGTTGGGGAAATGCCATGAGCATTTGCATCCTTTTGTAAGGTTAAATAGGAATTGTGCTAACCAAGATATTTTTGGGTAGGATTACAATTTGGATATTTTCGAACAAACTTCAAACACAAACGAACTAGCAGAAAAGCTTGTGAAGTTGTTGATTTTCAAGAGATTTCAATTGGATGTTAAGGACATCAAATGCCTTCTTCACTGGTGGCAAAAACATAAAACAATGTTTCTTATAGTTTGATTTTTAGCCTGGCAGATTTTGGATGTTGTTGGAACTCAAATTGAAACATAAATATTTTTTTCTTTGACTGGAATACTTACTAACCTTAAGAAATGTCTTTTGGAAACTAAAAATTTAGAAAAGTTGATATTTGTCAACAAAAACTGGCTTAATGATTTAAAATAGGTTGTGTGTCTCCATTTAACTTATTGGAATTCCTTGAAAGGGATGTAGATTTAGAAGAGGAGTTAAAAGAGTTTGAAGGTGAATTTGAAAGGGATGAGGTTGTTGAAGTGTAAAACTTCAATAAATAAAATATTATTTAGTGTTAAAAAGTTGTTTGTCACAATATTTGTAATTTTTTCATCAGTAAGAAAATTAATAAAATCAAGATCTTTTTTTAAATAATTTTAATTTTCTGTATTAAAAAAAGTAACCAATTAATAAGTAATACCTTATTTGTGAGAATCGACAAAAGAGAACCAGCTGTTCTCAAAATTTTGATAATCGACAAATTGAGAACCAGTTTAATTTTTAAAAAAATATTGATACCCTTACCCAGCATATAAAATTTAGGGGGAAAAAAACAGTGAAAACTGGACCCTTTTATAAATTGTTTCATGAAAACCAGATCCAGTTTGTATCATAAAAATGTGACACCCACCCAACACTCGTTCACATGGATGAATGGGACCCTCTTTCTTCACCTTTATGTTAGCCTTGTGCATGGTTCCTTGTAGGCCATAAAGGACCCATTTCCCTTTAAAAAGGATATATTTCCAGGATATTGGATGACAATGTACTTTTTGTAAAGGAAAATAGATGCATTTAATTTGCCAACTAGCCTATGGTGAATGGTTGTTCATCCTATGAGGCTACTACCCCCATACTTGCATGTGATCATTCTATAGCTGACCCAATATGGCAACACAATTGTCCAACTCTCCCCCAAGGTTTTACATCCCAATTATACAAATTGGACAAGGCTTTTACTATGGTTGGGTTGGTTCTAACGCATCTATAGAAAGTTAACATGGCTTAGTGTTAAAAATGGAGCCCACAACCCATCATCTAGGTAACTATTAAGGTAGTATGTTTGTTTTGTTTGTTGCATTGAAATCTCCTGAACCGCCCATGCCTCATGCCACATTCTTCATACCATTGGGAAAGCCATTGATGAGTAAGGAGTGCATCTAGGTGGTTTTGCTATGTTTAGACCTACAATACAAGAGTTATTCAATATTGAGTCATTCACAATTTACTAAAGTTAAACCTTTAAAAAGAATTGAGGTGTATTTTTTGTATTGTTGGAAAGCCTTTGATGACTAACATTTGAACCTAAAATGTGAGAGATATTGAATTGTGAGTAGAGAATTTGTTAAAAAAATCAACTAAATTACAAAAAAATTGATTTTGAAAAGAAAATTTAGTTGAGTAATGAGTTCACACTTGGGTCAACAACATAGACCACAATAGTAAATATGACAATTTGAATGTTAATAACTTCCACTCTATTCTTGACGCATAGAACATCAAAATATTTTATTACATGCCCAAGTTTTATAGTCTTCATCTAGTGAATTTTGAATTATTAGTATTGTTTGACATAACAACAAATCACCACTTTATTTTGATTTCCCACTTAAAATATTATTGTTTCCCCCCACCCCAAAAACTACCTATATACCTTACCCAAAATTATTGTTGTGGCTATCTATTAAAATGAAGGATGGGTCCCGCACTATATTTGAGTGCCAAAGGTGATTTTCCTTTGATTTGGGAACTTCCCATTATCTCTCCCACTTTTCCATTCATAACTACAAAGTTTCTTCCCCACCTCCTCCCACAAGGTACAATTTGGTCTCACTTTGACACATTTGGGGCTCAAAACCCTAAGTCATATAGCTTTTGGGTGTGTGTAAAAAGCTATGACTAGGGAAGAAACACTTGTTAGCACTAGAAACTACAAAGAAGCTTATGAATGGATACACTAGTAGCCACATAAAAATAAAAAAATTCACTTGTCCTTTGGAAAACATAATGGGTCATTTGTGCTCTTCTGAAAGGAGATAGATGTCCATTGTCCCTTTGGCCAAACGCCTCTATTGGCTCCATCCACCATCCCCTAGAGACTATAATTTCACTTTCTGGGTTGGACAATGGCCTTTAGTTTTGGGAACATTGGGAACACTATAATTTACAAAAACAATTATGGTGGCAATGGTGGTTGGACCCTCTCACTCTAAAGTGGGAGATTCTAGGGTTCAAATATTTTTGCCACACCTCACCTCAGTGTTTGTTCTGAATGACTTTCATTTGGGAAAAGGCTTTTGAGGAAATGATTGTGTTCCCAAAGGTAACCATGAACCATGTTCCCTAGTAAAATGCAACCATATTTTTGAGGAATGCTTATGTTATCTGAGGAACATGGATGTTTGCTTCTTTTGAAAATGTTTTTTCTTAATTTTTCTTAGGAAGAAATTGTTGAACTACCCCGTGAGGAAATGGTTGTGTTACTAAAAAAAAAATGGTTGATTTTTTTGGGGAAATTTGAAACATGTTTGTGTTCTCAAGGAAAAGCTTTTGCCTGAGAACACAACCCTTTTCCCATGAACCTTTTTGGCATGAATGTTAGCCAAAAGGTAAACAACTCTCTTTTTGTTTCGATGTCTATCTCCCCCAGCAGAAGAACCCTAAGGTGTTATGCCAGGGGAGCTCCCCAATTTTATATGTTCCCATGTTCCCATGGTGATATTTTATTTTCTACAAAACGAGAAAAAAGCAAGGAAATCAAAAGAGAGTTGTTTACATAAGGGGGAGGTTCATGTACTTGTGCATTCTCCTGAGGTTCGGGAACACCCTCGGGCTCATGCCCTTGGGTGGCCCTCCCTCAAGAGAACGCACTTGTGAAGGGACCTCCCTTACAACTAAACACTAACATGGCAAACAAAATTGAACTCCAAATCTTCCACTTAAAGTGGGAATGTCCAACCAATGTGTCACACAATTGCTTTTATAAATAGTAGTGTGCGAGCCAAGTTATCACGGTCATCAAACTTGGGGGAACAAGAAAGCATTTTGAAAATTAATTTTATGCTAGGCACCATGAATGGGCATGAGTATTTTTTCTGCATGGGAGGGAGACTGAGGTCCAAGGTCCAATGAAATAGAGCAATCCTATTGGATGAGAGCCATAAATTGGACCCACGGCAAGTTTCAACTCAAGGGTTCAATATGCTTCAAGTGAGTTCAAATTGGTTCCTAGGAATTTGGACCGTGAACCCCAATATCTAAAGTGGGCCTTGAGATATTGCATTTAACCTGATGCTAAGGTTTAGAGATTGCATCGATGTGTGCATGATGTTGATGTATATACTTTTGTATGATGTTTTTCTCAAGCACGACAACCAACTCTTTGAACAAGATATCTTTCATGAGTCACTTAATGAGGTCATCTGAGTGACCAGTTGTGGGCATGTGAGTGTGAGTGAGTATTATTTGGTCCTTCGACCCACACATGTTTCAGAGCAAGATCTCATTGACATAATAAGTTAGTTGTGGGGGAAAAGAAATGATACCCGCCAAATACCCGCCCAAAACCTGGTTACACAAAAGAGTTTTCAATAATGTCAGGAAAACATGGCACCGGTACCCTGAGTTTGGTCCAAAACCGGGTGAGATTTTTAAAAAAAACCTGCACAAAAGTACATTAGTCTTAAGGGGGCGTCAAACTCAGAAATGCACCACTTTTTAGAGTTATCCGTAAAGTCTTGCGATTAGGGGGTAAGATCGGCCAGTTTCGGCATAATAGGCCATCAAGCCAGTAACTGGGAATGAAATGTTTACAAAGCGAAATAACAGGGACCCAAACTAGTTTTTTCAGCAATTTTGGTGGTAAGCTGAGTTTCATCTCTTTCATTTTTCCACTGCTGTTACATATAATTTCATTGCTCCTACCTGTACAACTACTATAATTACTCTCGAACCTTGTGCATTAAATGCTGAGTTTCAGCATTTCATACCCAGATTTTATAAAATTTCACTACTTTGTGGACACGACTGAAAGAGGGGATAGGGGTTGAAAGCAGGCCCAAAGACAGGGCGACTTTAATGATAACTCTTTTGTGCCAAATTGAGTTTCATCCGGTTTTGACGAGTCTTTCCTTTTTCCTAAGCGTCTCCACTGCTGCTAAATATGTTTTCGCTGCTCCTACATGTACAACTACTATAATTACCTCGAACCTTGTGCATTAAATGTTGAGTTTCAGCATTTCATACCCAGATTTTATAAAACTTCCTTACTTTGCGGACCTCGCTCACAGAGAGGATAGGGAATGAAAAGAGGCCCAAAGAGAGGGTGAAGACAGGATGACTTTAAGGAAAACTCTAAAGCCATGTGTCTAATCTTGTGCAAGTAAACAATGAAAGAAAATAATGTGCTTCTTGGTGGACTTAGTGCAAACATATGTGGATTAGCAAATTGATCATGGGGAACATTAGGGTAGAATTGCTCATCACTAGTGGCTGACTAGCATTTGAGTATATTGCATCAAAAACCAAAAGAAGCCATTTTAACATTGTAACTGTAACTAGTGTTGACTGGTTCCGAATGAAAGGAACTTTTCATAGTCTGAACTTTCCAGAGAATTGGATTGCAGGTTCAGCCTTCCACTAGAAGTCAGAACTGGGACCTGAACTGGATCATGCTATACCTATGTAGTAGTAGTGCTTGTAATAACTTGTTGCAAGTCTGGCCTTGAAAAAAGAAATGAATTAAAGTTATCCCTAAAAGTCCTCCCTAGTTCCATCCCCTGTTTGGATTTCGTCCCCTGTTTTTTATTATCTCTAAAGTCCCCAGAAGGGTGAAATTTCAAAACTGAGGATCAGAGCAGAAAATAGGGGGTGAGATGGGAATTGAACCTTTTTTTGGGGGGCACTTTCTTTTCTTGTTTGGACAAACTTGAGGGACTGTTTTGGAACCTTTTTTCTTTTTCTTTTTCTTGTGTCATGGAACAGTAAACGACAATCTACAGTAGCTATGTCCTCTACTAAAGTGGAGTACAGAGGCCTTGACAGAAGGAAGTAAGGAGGCTACATGGTTGAAAAGCTTAATAGGAGAACTTGTATTTTTTGTAGCTGACACCGACCCCAATATATCTTGTGACAATATGAGTAGCATGAAGATTGCAAAGAATCCTATATTCCATGCAAGGACTAAGCATATTGAATGTCACTACCCACTTTGTTCGTGAAAAAGTGTTATTTGAAGAAGTTGAACTTATTCATGTGCCCACTAGTGATCAACTAGCAGACATTTTCACCAAAGCTTAAGGACTAAACAAGTTAGAAGAAATGAGATTAAAACTTGGAGTGGTGAAAATTATTAGATTAGATTGAATAGGTTGCACTACTCTTTGGAATTGGAAAATTAATTAATTTTAAGATGATTAGCAACTAGGGTGTGAGAGGGAGTGTTAGTAAGATCCCTGTTTTTTGTATAGAATTTACAGTAAGATAAGCTTGTGTCATATTGCATGACATCAACTTAGTCATGCACCAAAATATCACTCAATTTAAGCTTACGGTGCTCTAAGTTAGAAAGATAATTTAGGTTAATTTCGATAAGTTACACCATTATGTTAATTAGCCACGTAGAAGAAGGTCTCACCTCAACAAGCCATTGCTCTGTGAAGTGTAGTTGTCATTTCCATAACTGGGTCTTCAAACGTGTTCAAGTACAGGCCTATCACAAAGGTTTTCTCCTGCAGCTGATCTTCCAGAGCTTCCTGATAATGATGGTGATGGTGATGATGATAACTCAGAATTTGTGGAAGTTGATCCCACAGGTTGCTATGGTTGGGTCAGTGTTGCCATGACCTTTCTGTCAAGCTCTTGTTGTACTCCTTCTTTCCTTTCTAATATTTTTTGTTTTTCCTTAGCTTTCCCAAGGATCTTTGAGTTTCTAACATGGGTTTGAGATGTTGCATCACAGTATGATGATGTACTGGGCAAAGGGGCCTTCAAGACTGCGTATCCTATTTGAGCTGTTTTTAGGTTCTTGCTAGTCTTGAATTGGAATGAAAGTGATGCTTTACCACAATTACATCACAATAACCTTGGCTGGATTGCTTTTGGCTGTTGTGATGATGCCTTTGTCATGTTATGGTTTGCCCTTAACTCCTTTGCAGCTACAGGGCATTTGATAAAGTGGATGGAATTGAAGTGGCATGGAATCAAGTGAAAGTTTGAGATGTTTTGAAGAGTCCTGAAGATCTGGAGCACCTTTAATCAGAAGTTCACTTGTTGAAGACACTGAAACACAAAAACATCATCAAATTGCACAATTCATGGGTGGACACCAAAACAAAAAATGTGAACTTCATCACTGAGATATTTACCTCTGGCACTTTGAGGCAGTAAGTACTCATGTTCCTATAAAATTTCTTTAGCTTCAGCTGAGACACTACTCAGGGTCATGTAAGGAGTCCTTGTATTTGATACTCTTCTGAGGAAGGTTTTTGGAGTTCAGGTTCTTCACTAAAACTTGGAATTAGACTGGATGGTGTGAATATTTGGTAATTATGAGACTCCTTGCATCTATGGGAACTCTTGCATGTCACACAAGAAAACTCTCATCTGACCCTTTTGCATGACTGGAAGTTGGCTGATTGTTTCTCCCTGACTGGTTTAAAATGCCATCTACAGTTCCTTTTTGTGTTGAAAGCATTCCACAATGTGTCGTTGCTGTAACTGACTGATGGTGGCAGCCCAAGAATTGCATCCCCTCAAGAGTTAGCCTGACGAGTAAACAGATCAAAATATTTCTCATGTTTGTACCATTTAAATCACATACTGAAAGGCATTGATCATAAGGGATACAGACCTTGAAATCTTGATGAGAAGGAAAACAAAATATGTGAGGAGACGATTTATGGGCAAGGTTCTGTCAGGGGAGCAAAAGGGAAGTCTATTGACCAATGGAGTAATGTGAACCAGGTATGCAAAAAAACACAAGCATGTGGACATTAAGGTTGCTAAGAATTGGTCACACAAGATTTTACATGGAATTCTTTACCTGCATAGTCATGATCCACCAATCATACACCATGACCTTAAATGTGACAAAGTTTTTGTGAATGGCAATCAAGGGGACTTGGTGGGTATTCTCTTTCTCACTTATGTGGAGTTATCCAATGAGCAACTAATTTTCTGAAGGGTGCAGCACCTAGGATTGTTGTGAGAAGAGCTATCATCTTTTTTAGGGTCTCATTTTCTTCTCCATTGTCTCATTTTTGTACATTTATGTTCTCTCTCAGTACTGGAAGATGTGTTGTGGACATGAGGCTGTTTGCTCTCTACCTTCTAAACACCAGGAAAATGCAGAGAAGACCCTCTTTCTATGTGCAGAAAGTGTTCAACTTTGCATTCAGTGCCTGTTGTAAGTGATGAGTGTTGGGAGGTTGCCAAATTAAAATTTGAAGTTTTTAACAAAAGTTTAGGTGTCATGATCTTGTGGTTAGCTAGCTATCAGAGTGACGAGTGGCATGCGGATTTCTTGTGGCAAAAAGCTGGGTCACTCTTGTAACTTTTTGACCATCTCATGTCTGTTTAAATTGTTCTGCAGGGACACCTGAGTTCATGGCTCCACAGCCTCATGAAGAAGAATACAATGAGTTTGCTGACTTGTTTTATTTCAGAATGCATCTTTTGGAGATGATTACCTTTGATTATCCTTATAGTGAGTCCATTGATGCTGCACAGATCTATAAGAAGGTGACATCAGTAAGAAGCTCTGGTGTGCTACTTATTCTGTTAGCATTTTTCAACAACTTCAGCTGTGCTATTTTTTTTCTCTGTTTTCATAAGTATTGGACACCTCTGTGTATACAGTACTGTGTAGTAATGGTGTTGCTTCACAAGGCATATGTTGAAAGGAGGGTGTACATGTGTTTCTTAGAACTCATGCAGGGAAAGAAGCGAGTTGCTCTTGAGAAATTGAACGACCCTGAGGTTTGAGTATTTGTTGAGAAGTGTCTGGCTGCTGCATCAGTAAGGCTACCTGCAAGGGAGCTGTTGATGGACCCATTTCTCCAGTGCGAACGTGATCATGAAGCAATAGAATGTGGGCCATATTTACTGATTGCAAATTGTCAGACAGATGACATGGGCTCGGTGTGATTTTGAAGACTCATCAATGTCTAATTCAGCAGATTTCTACTGTGAACAGAAGAGTGTGGGAAAGCATAGTGACTATAAAGCCCATGAGTCTTTATTGGAACCTGTGAAGAATGATCAGTTTCAAGGACCCAATTCAGATGTAATAATGGTATTTCAGGAACATAAGCCCCACCTTTGTGTCAGTGCAACATCATGGGATTCTTGTTTGGCAGGTCATAGCCACAACATCCACTTCCCTTGCTCTTTTTCCCAAGTTCAGCTCTGCTCTATATTGTGGCTGAGGGAACTACATATGGTGCTTTGAAGAAGCCACATACCATCCTTGACCTGATCTCCTTCAACACAGGCCTGAAGGCTCTTTAGAGTTTTCCAGTGATTCTCCTGAAGGACACAAGAGGCACCAAGAAGATCGGGAACACAATCAATCATAGTCTGGAGCTTCTTTGGCAGACAGTGGCTCACCAACTGCTGCTTATGAATCAGGCACAAACAGGAGAAGAAAAGCTCAGAAGCAAAGTTCAGACATCCAACCAAACTCTCATAGAAGATTCTGAACTGGTTAGGTAGCTGAACTAAGCCTCAAGACCTACCACCTCAATTTCATTATATACAATTGAAATAATTCAATTGCACAATTGGTATCCAAAGCAGACATCCATAAGCTGATAATCAGCTTCAAATCCCAAAAGATATAAGCTTATCCCTAAACCAAATCCACCATTCCCAAATTAATAAAGACCATTGCCCACAAGCAGCATTGGCATTGTAGAAAGAAGTCACCACACAATGGCAATACAAAGCAATAAAGCTTAACCTCACCTTTACAGCAAATAAACACCAATGTACATTGTATAAGTGAATAGGAACTCTCAAGATGCTGGTCTATAAAACTATACAAAGCATTTCCTAGATCCTTCAAAACTGATCCAATCTTGACCTCACTCTAAACAGCTACAGATTCAGTCTGCAAACAGCTTAACAGTGCAGCTGAAGCCTCTGGGGTTTAGAGGAAATAACTCTCAAGAGACTGGTGGTGTTTGAAAACACCATGAAAAGTTTGGAACTCAAGCACTGGTGAATTTAGTGACAGCTTTCGTTCCCTCAGAGACAGCATGCTTGGCCAACTCGCCAGGCAATATCAAACGCACGGCAGTCTGAATCTCGCGGGACGTAATGGTTGGCTTCTTGTTGTAGCGAGCAAGACGAGCCGATTCTTGCGCCAACTTCTCGAATATATCATTGATGAAGGAATTCATGATCCCCATAGCTTTTGAAGAAATTCCAGTGTCAGGATGAACCTGAACAGAACCATAAAAAAACCTATGAACAAGAGAACCATCAAAACTTCCCTCCAAGCTACTTACAAACTAAAGCTTCAATCCCACTCAAAACAGATAAAAAGGAAGCGAGGAAAAAAAAACACTTACCTGCTTCAACACTTTGTAGATGTAAATCTTATAAGTCTCCGTGCTCTTCGCCTTCTTCTTCTTGCTCCCCTCCTTCACAGGCTTTTTCTCAGCCTTAGTCTTCACTGGCTTCTTCTCAGCCCTGGACTTCCCTCCCTTCTGTTCAGCTTCGACTGCCTTAGGCGCCATTAAAATAACAACAACAAACTCCACCGAAACAAACACTAATTCACGAAAAGTATAAACAATTACTTGAAGCACAAAACACAAACAACAATGATCAAACCAACTCCGTTCCTGAAATTGAGTTACTAAGATCACAAGCAAAACGTCGCAATGAAACAGTGACACTGATCTCTGAGCCCGCGAGAACTTATAGCGATGGCGTCGAAGAAGAGAACCGGGGGCGAAGGGTTTAGGGTTTAGGGTTTAGAGAGAGAGAGAGAGAAAAGACGAGAGAGACAGGGAATAAAACAAAAAGAAAAATAGTAATTAGTTTCAACCAATGAATGTCAAGGAAGCTCATCACGCGGATCACTATCGGACGGCTCTTATCTGCTCAGATTCTAGACCAGTGCGGTGCATGGGATGAAACGGAGAATTTCCGGTTAACAGCCAATGGGGAGGCTTCGCGTCGGGAAGCCACGGATCTAATGAGAATCTGACGGTTGAGAGTCACTGTCGGGTGGCCTGTTGAACCTGTGGGGTAGTTGGAGGCCACGAGGCGGAGGTCCCTCGAGGAGGAGAGGGCGGGGACAAAAAATGGTTCGACCGTACCCGATCAAGCTCCGGGTGTAATTTTTCAGAAAAATTCCAGGCGGGTATTATTCAGTTTTGGGTGGGTACCTGCTTTTTGGCGGTTAAGAACCTCCGGTTCCTAACTGGGACCGGATCCCTCGTTCTACTTTCAAATGTCAGTTAGAACTGGATCAGAACAGGGACAGACCGGAACTTGTACTGGAATTGGACATTTTCAGAACCGGAACTTGTACTGGAATTGGACATTTTCAGAACCGGAACTGGTACTGGAATTGGATCAGACTGGTTAGTTGTGTGTGGGAACTGGAATCGGAGGTAACATCAATAGAGAACCACCCAACATTGGTTTTGTGTACCTAAAGTGGAACTGGAACAATCCAAAGTGGAACCAGTGGATGAACACTTGTCCCACTTAGGAAACTAGTTTTTTTTCCCCCATGTATGCTCAATCTAATTGCTTACAATAGTCCCAGCTAAACCTACCTATGAATAATTATGTCATTTTTTAAATGTTATATATGCATAATTTCATATATTATGTAATACATTCGATCTAAAATGTACCCAAATATAGATTTTTTCGATTAGTCCATTCAATTCCGCTGCACATATAATTATGAAAATTGAATATTTATTTATATGTAAAATTTTAATAAGCTCTAGTGATTTATATTTATGATTGTATTAAATGAAGGTGAATTAATTACATTTAAATTGAATGACCTAATCATGGAAAAGTTAACCCAACCATTGCACTACAATCTAAGGCGTGGTCTCAAATGTATTATTTGTCAACCTTAATTTTGCAAGTTTTTTTAATATGGTGTCAAGCTTCTCCTTTCGTTATGTACTCAAATTGAGTTCAATTAGGAATTAAAGCATGTATTGCATCAATATAGATCCAAAGGTGATGATATTATAAATACACCAATAGCAAATAGTGATTATTACAAAAGACACAAAAAGGTATAAACAATAATCTAGTACTAAAATTTCAAAATTATAAATGTCAAATACAAATACACAATCTACCTTAAATGGAGTGAAAGCTTCAAGATGATCCAACCACATCTAGTTCAATATTAACAAAATGTTTATATTCCCCATTAATTGATTTGTCCCACAACAAATTAAAGGTACAATGTTTCATGTTATTGTTATTTTAATTAATTTATTGTTAACCGTAGCCGAGAGGAAGTTTAGTAAATGAAAAAATGTGAATGGAAATTTTCTTGAAAATTGGTTGGATAATTTGTCACCTTAAATTTGAATAAGGTGAAACTCAATCTAGTTCAATTCATGTGTGATGAGCAAGTGACACCTTTCCATAACCCTCATCAACATCACATACATTAGTTCAGGTGTAAATGAATTCCTTATGTCAACTATTATTTTGATGAGATGATCACCCATTGAGATTTATGACTAATCATTGCATAGGCAAGGACTAATGGAAATGTTGTTTTGAAAAACTTTCCATGGAACAAGTATTTTATATGGGATTATGTTTTTTATAATTTGATTTGCAATCCAAAATCAATCAATATTGTGTTGATGAAGTCTATTTCATTATTGGCATGTAAATTGATGGCATATAGTTTTTCCCTTTGTACCATTGATTAAGCCTTTTTCTGAATTGATGTTTTCAATGTATCACAAAACATCGATTGCAACTTTTTTGATTTGGTGGAATATTGGATCGTGAATCCAATAGTCCAATTTGGTTGTTTCAAATGCATTTGAATCAATGCTCACATTATATATTGTTGAGTTTTGGAATAATTTGTCAACCATATGGTTGTTGTAATTATCAACAGCATCTTTTTGTGTACATAACATAATTGCATCGACATCAAAATGGGATAACAAACTATTTAGAAGCATGGTATTTTTTGACGAAAAAATATCAATTTCTTTTTGAATTGGTTGTTTATTTTTTACGGTGTTTAGACATTTTAAATATTCGAATCACAAGCATAGTTTACAAATGATTGCAAAAAATAATGTTGGCTTGTATTTTATATTAATGATTTTGTGATGTGACACATGTCATGCACAACATTGTCATCATTGATCTAGTGGTGACAAATCAATAGTAATTGTGCTAAATCCCCAACAAGTAATAGAATTTTAGATGAAAATGAATCATGGTTTTGGACATTGTTTTGTTTTATCTTGTGTAAATGGAACTCAACATTATATTGGTTAGTAATGACATTTCATCAATAATGAATACATCTAATTAATCTTAACTTTTGTAATGTATTATTGGGTTCAATCAAAGTGTATAAATATCCACATATAGGTATTTTGCATCATGTGTGGACTCTCCGAGTTGCTAGCAAGAGTCTACTTGCCATTGCACCTATTGTTGTTAATATCAAAACCTTTTTCTTTGGTTTGTAAAATGTTTTATTAAATATTTTGTGAATAATGACTTGTGATTTCCAAGTGTTCCTTCTAGAAACTTGATTCATGTCATAGATTTAATGATATTGTCAAAAATAAGTTGTTCTACAATGAATGTTGATGTTGACATTGTGGAATTAATCAATGGTCATAACATTTTTCAATAATCATAGTGAGTGTATTTTACACGTTGTTTGATATTACATTTGACAAGTCTCCAATGTATTATGGGTCTAAATATGGATGGTTTTGTATAATGTTATCAAACAAATGTTCCATTTTCAATGTATCATACATGTTTTGTTTAGAATATTGTTCCAATATCATCTAGAAACCCTTCAAGCTTGCATTCCATTATATATGATCCACTTGTATGATAACAAACTTAAATCATTTTTAAAAGGCACATGTTGGAGCATGATGTTGTTAAAAAATAAGTTTGGGCTTGTGTATAGGATTGTATTTTGCGAAACACACTATTTGGTGGTTTTTATACAAATGATTTCCAATTTTGTCTTGGCCAATATATATAGTTTTTTTTTAAATATTTGTTTTTGCATGTTTCAACTTTCTTGAAATATTTTTTGAATGGAAAATTCTCAAATTCAATTGAATGGTTCATGTGTAAGTTTCCGCAAGATGTATGTTCAAAATCTTGGAGCGTGATATGTACCCCATGTGAGTTAACAAGGGTTTGGGGTTGATATACTTTATTTGGTTGTTTTTATATATAATAGGTATCCCTAAACCTGTTATGGTGGCTTTAATGGATGTCATTAGTTTTTCCAAAATCATTGTTGATATGCATTTTAGATGCATGTCATTGACATTTTGTAACCCTAGTTTTTTATTTGGCATTTATAATGTGTATGTTCAATATGCCATGTGGTTGAGCTTTCATGGTGTATTTCAATTTAGATAGTATGACCAAAAGGAAGATGTTATTCTTTGACTATTTAATTGGGCACCCCATATCAAATGTAGAGTGAAATAGAAAGGAACAACATTTCAATCACAATGTCTCAACCAGAAGTATTCCCATCTATTGGTGCTTCTATTGACTTTCGTAGGACTATCAAGGTTAATGTCATAAAGGAATCCACATTTACAATGTTTCAATTTTGTAACTTCTTTTTAGTTGACACATGTGTAGTTGTTTTCTCAACACAAATTTGAGTACTTTATTTTGGTGAAAGTCTAATGGATGAATGAACTCATCATTTAATTTTGCATATTCAATAGACATAAATGTAGTAATTTCATTTGTTATTTTGTTAACATCATCTTTACATATCCATAAGATTATGTGAGAATGCAAAGATCGTTTATGTTGGACTTCATATTGACAAATGTGGTGTTCAACACTTCCAAGAATCTCATTTTGGCAAGATATGTAATTGCTCAAGAATGCCCACATTCTTATGTGCAACAAATGGACACATTCAACAAGCAAATCTTTCCATGAAAATTGTTCATTTACTAATATAACACATGTTTAGGATTGTTTATTACATTCCATCTAAACTCAAAGGATTCATTTAAAGTCTATGTTAGAAATAAATGAAATAGCCCTAGATTATCAATCATGGCCATAAGGTCACATAGTCGGGAATGGTGCCAATTTGGAGAACCAAACACGATATTTGGTATGTTGAATTTTATAATGTGATCAATTCAGTCTTCATATGACATGGGTGGATTTCTTAATTTCAATAGGCTTATGTTTTTTTTTTAACATGTTTGTGAGGAATAATTTATCAATTGGATTGTTTGGTGAACATCATAAATGATGAGTAAATATGGTTTGAACAATGTGAATGTAGTAAAAAAATATTACATTTGTTATTTGAGGTACTTATGTATTGAGATTTTCCCATCATATTCTCCATTCCTTTATGGAAGTCAGAAAGGGAACATCTATACTTCCAAAATGATATTAGATTTGTTAAATTATAATTAGTAGTGGGTGAAAGCACAATTAGGTCTAGACTGTTTGGATTGTCACAATTGTAATTTTTTTGGATTATAGATGAATTTAAAATGTAAAATTGTATCAATCATTAAAATTTTCAATTTTTTCATTATCTATGTTACAATAGACTTTAGTGAGAATCTTATAAAAAATTATGGATGAATTTTAAGAAAATAATGGACTCATTGTGGACTTTTGAAATGATGACACTATGTTTGTCACACATAGAAAATGAAAAATGTGGATTCAAAATATGTCATAATAATATCAAAATAAAAATTAAAAAATAGGCCACCATAAAATGAATAATTTGATTTTAAAATGCATTGAAAATTTTCCAAAATATTTTTTTCATATTTAAAATTTGAACTTGTCATGATTTTTGTCATTTTTTATAATCGATATTCCATTTCACATTGAAATCTTTAAACTTTTCTCTAAATTTCTTGACCAATTACATGTTTAGGGATATTTATAGGGTGGTTTATTAATATTTGTGACTAAACCACAAGGGTTAATTATAGGATTTATAGTTTGATAATTATTTTAAATGCAAGTATTGTAATTAATGTAAGCTGTGGACTCTTGAAAATGTCAAACATGAGCCACCTAACCATGTTTTTACCATTTTGTCTTACATTCAATCTTTTTGATTTGTTGTTGATTATGTTGATCAAATTTCCTACATACAAGTCTTTTTTTTTGCACCATGGAATTAAAGGTTTATGAAAATTGATAAATACTACACAATGTTTGCATTTTCATCCTCATTGTTCTCAGTTTTATGGTCCATGTAATGGTTAACTATGACTGATTTAACAATCTCAATTGATAAACTGCATACACTCATGCTTTTGTTGTCTTGTTTTTCAAAGTTTGTCTTGTATAACTTGAACCAAGGATTACATGTGCAATTTTTTTCTAAGAGAAAATATCTCGTCCACCAAGTTTCCAAAAAAAATAATTCATTAAAGAACTCATCATTTGAATGAATATCACTAACTATTTAACAAACTTGAATTGACCACTTGCCCTGAGATGAAGCCATATTTGTGTTCATCAAGACATATGGATATGTCTAGAAATGATAATAACTGGACCTTAAGGGGGTGTGATTTTAACAAACCTCTCATGTAATCCAATGTGTGATAAACAACATAAGGTGGTTGATGTGCAATGATATTAGTGTGCTAGTTACATATCTTACAAATGAACATTTTAGAACCATTCATAGACATTGTATCAGCCATTAGAATGTTGGCAATTTTGTAATGCATACAAATCTCTTATTGGAACATCATATAGATTAAAATATATTTGGAATTTTTCTTAAGGTATGTGAAGAATTACACAATTTCATGATGCCACATATTCCACATGTATGAACAATCTATTAAATAATTAGCCATCAAAATGTTGGTGATTTCGTAATGTGTATAACCTCTTGTTGGAATATCATTTAAATTGAAATATATTTTTCACATTCTAAAGGTACGTGAAAAACTATACAATTTTATGATGTTAGGTATTGCACATGTATGCATGTTTGAATTTTTTTTTTAAAAAAGTTTTGTTGAATTCTTGATCAAATTTGAAGGTTTTCCCGCAACTAATTGTAATAGGTTTAAAGCCATAAACTTTCATATTTGAAAATGGGTATGGATACAAAACTTCTGAAATTCAAATTCAATTTCCTCACATTTATTTGTCATTGTGGAGATCTTTGTAATGTTTCAAATGTAGTATTTAGATTATAACATATTTATTTCCTATGCTAATTGATTTAGCTAAAACATGATCATTCTTTAGAGTATTATTATTCATCTTTACATGTGAGAATAGACATGGATGATTTTTTTAGACTAGGTTTACAAACAAGAACTTTCACTAGAATAATTTTGATAATTTATGACTCGTATTATGACTAATTTTTAAAGTTGTAAAAGACATTATATTTGTTTTGGATCCATGTGTTATGAAATATAGACCTACTATGAAAAATATAGGCTAGGCTAGCCTAGTAGGTTTCATAAGGACCTTAGGTTAGAAAAACCAAATTAGAAAAGGACCATAGGTGGGTTAACTAGGCAAGGAATTTAAATAATCTTAAGATGGCTTCAACCTAGGTTGTAAGCGTGAGGACTTGAACCCTTCACCTCCATTTTGATGTGTCAGTTCTTAACCATGTTGCAAAAAGAATTTATTTGTCAAATAATACATGTCACCACATTTTAATAAATATTTTTTATATCCTACTTGTAGCTTATTCAACCTACCCTAACTAACCTATCCTAGCCTAGATAATCCAAGGTAAACTATGATAGCCTAAGCCCTATCTATGGGTTACATAAGTGACAAAGTGCCTACCTAGGGAAGACACAAGCCTAAGTAGGGCCTATGTAGGTTACCTATTTTTTAGGCTACCTAGGGCATACCTAGGGTTATATAGGCTACTTAAGGTCTACTAGGGTTATGTAAGCTACCTAGGACTTAATTAGGGGCTATGTAGTCTACCTAGGGGCTACCTAAGGTTATATAAACTACATAAAGGCATATATGTAGGCTACTTAAGGTCTACCATGGGTTATGTAACTTACACTTATACAATTATCAATTTCATGGTTTGTGCGTTGAACAACCAAAATTATTAACTTATTGTTCACATAGCCTACATATTTGTTAGATAACTGAGGATGAACAATAGAAGACACATGTTCATGTCATGCCAATATTAGACTTCTCCAAATCAAGGGCTACCATTCCAAGTCCCACATTTTCCAAAAGTGCTTGGATTACAACATTAGAAGTTGACTTGGCAATTTGGAATTGGAAAACACGAAATGCACTTCTAGGGTTATTATTACTAAAAGTGGTTATGTCCCCCTCTTGACATGGGGCTAATGTTCTCTTAGACATCTCGAAGGATTATGGAGAGGAAATAAGAACAATGACATGCAATTTGCCATGCTTGGAGACAACATCTTGTCTCAAAAATGACAATTAGAAGTCCATTTCATTATGACGTTCATGGATGTCATTTGGACAAAATATAATCTATTAAATAAAACCTTTGTGTTTCCATTCATAACATTATCATCTATTAGTAACAATATCAACTAATTTATGATTATTTTTCTCTTCGAAGTTGTATATTATAACTATAATCATTTGTGGAGTCATTGACAACTTACAGTCATTGCTTTCTTGGTTTTCAAGGATAGGATCCCTTATAGTGTTTAATGAAAAAGTTCATATGTATTTATAAACCATTCCCCAAATTTGGAAACAACAAAATTGTTCATAGTTATTATAACATTTTCTTTAATTTTGGAACTAAAAAGAGTGGTACTAATGATGATGAATTATATCTAGCAAGGAAAATGGTTGTCTAGGTGAAGTGTATCCACTTGTGATTGCAATCATATATGGTTGACTTAATTAGGGATACTCAATGTATAAATAGAATTCATTTTTAGCACATGTTTGCTAGGATTTTTTTATTTTTTTTCAAGATTTCATTATAAGTTCATAAATATCTAAATGTTATTGTAGCATGTCAAGTTAATATTAATATTATTATTATTTTGTGGGTTCCAATTCAATTTTATTGTGTTTGATTTTTGATTCAAATGCTTTTGTTGATGTTTTAATATGCATACCATTTATTATGTCAAAATTCATCTTTTTCAAAATATTGAAACTAGATGTCAAAAATACATAGAAGTTGAGTTCCATGAAGTTTAAAGTTCCATGGTAGGGGTAACATATTGTTGTATGTAATATGAATTGTACAAGTCTAAAATTCAAACATTAAAACACAAACCTTATAGATAGATGCAAGTAAAAAAAAAAATAATAACTTCATGTCTGGTGATAATGGTTAGTTGTTGGCTACTTCAAATTCTAGGCACTAGTGGTTAACATACAAGTTGTTTACTATTCATTTAATTCCATTAGTTTAGTCGCATAAGTTTTTTATATGGAGGTTGTGATCATAACATTTGGTTCAATTATAGGAAAATTATTATTTGGGGGGGGGGGGGGGGTTTTGGGATATTTAATTTTAATTCTATTAATTTTTTTTTTTGATAAAAATAATATATAAAAATATT
>Ga0116227_10004125_pt1 | contig 31717 bp, 25 predicted proteins | sample S1TSphgellanicum_FD_89693 | JGI IMG/M metagenome (GOLD analysis project Ga0116227, IMG submission 89693) | Host-associated microbial communities from peat moss isolated from Minnesota, USA - S1T2_Fb - Sphagnum magellanicum MG | ecosystem: Host-associated > Plants > Peat moss > Unclassified... | reverse complement strand
ATAATATTTTAAAAATGAAATTTTTTTTAAAAAGAAAGAAAAAAAAAATATAAGGAAAAAAATTATGATGGGCCCATTATTTTCCCCCCCCCCCCCCCCGGCCCCCCCTTTATTGTTGTCAACAACAATATATATGTATTTTGTGAAAAATCAAACCAACCTTGAAAAATAAATTATGAAAAACAACCTCATTGCCATCTATGATAGTAGGTTGTTTGAAAGAAACTAATTAAGGTGCATGAAACTAAATTTTAGTTTATTTCAAAAACCCATTGTCATTGAGTTCTAAAATATTTAAAGCATTCAAAACCCATCATTATTAACAACACTAATTAGATTTGATGAAAGTTGTGGCACCTTCAAAGAAGAATGAAAAAAAATTCAGCCCCCATAATTGTCCACGATGTTTATAAATAGGTTTGAAGGAAGTTGAAGCACCTTTGAAGGAAAAAAAAACCCATTGTCATCAACAACACTATGTCAATTACCTAGGAAATAAAATAAATAAATAAATAAATTCTTAATTTTAAAAACAATGACAGGTGAATGTTAGCATAATAATGTAAAATAGTTAAGACATATTATAAATAATAACATTTTGAATCATAGCCATCAAATATGTATATAATGGAATTTACATTATATTATTCAACAAATGTTATATCACATAAAATTAAATTGTGTTTCATGAAGCTTTAGTTAATTAAAACTATGGGAAAAAAGGTTTCATTGATAAGAACTTAATGATAAAATAAAACATTTAATCATAATTTTATATATTAAAAACATGTAAATTCAGTTTTTTTTCATCCATACATTAGATGAATGAAAAAATCATTCATTCCCATGTTTGCTTTTAAGTTACTTATATAACATTCATTTCATGATTAAATTCTTGGGTTTTACTTGCATGTGTATAGGGGAAAAAACATTTTACCATTCCAAGTTCCAATTCTAAACACTAGTCTCAAGCTTTAGGCTCATGCACCAGTTTGCCTCCAGCTAATTTTGTGGGAAAGTGGATGATGCAAATGCATAAGAAGGTGAGTTCTATGGAAGCCAAACACTTTCCTTTTTTTCCTCTTCTATTGGACTTGAAATTGTTGTAGAATGTTGGATGTTGGATCTTTGTGGTGTTTTTATGTGGAGGAAGAATGCACATAGCCATAGATGGTGTAGCTTCTAACTCCAATATATATTTCACTATGTACTAGAGTTAGAGATTAGGAGTTGTAGTAGAACTAAAAATTTGAATAAATTACATGGAAGTGGCGGAAATGATGAAGATCCATAAGGGACAATTAGGGTTAGCTTGAAGAAAGCATCAATTTGCGAATTGTGAAAGGTTAGTGGGGAAGTTATGTTTGAAAAATTGAAACTCAATAGTTTGGGAACTCCAAGGATACACTTTTTTTAGTCTTCTAAGGATGGAAATTGAAAAAATCTATATTGGATTTAGACATTCATCTCATCCTTATCAAAATGCTTGAGTGGAATTGTGGGAATTATTGTTGGGTGATAATATGCCAAAATTGATGTTAAGTGCAACCATGATAACTTATAGAGAATAGTTTGGAGAAATATGATTCATCATTTTTAAGATTATTTTATATTGAGAAATATAGTTTAAATGGATAGTTTGGAATCTTAGGTTGGACCCAATTTGTAAACTCCATAGGAAACAAGGTTTTCCAAGGGTTGATTATGTAAAGTTTTTGGGTTGGTTAGGAAACATAATTGTTCATGGTAGGAGTATAGGATTACCAAAGATATTGATAGATGTTTGTAAGCAATTAAAAAAATTTAAATAGCCTCCTTTTCTTTTCTTTTTTGGTTACACCTTGACTAGGTGATTTCAAAATTTGAATCATAATGCACCAATCATACATTTTGAAAAGAAATTGACTCAAAGATTTCTTGATTGCAACCCTTCAACTCCCAAATCAACACCCATTCATGGCCATCCATAGGCCTTCTCATTGAAAATCTTTTGAATTTTAAGACTTGTGATGGTGCATATATTATGTATATTGCCAAATCCATGTGTAATGTAAAGTTATGGTGAAATTTTTTTTTATTTTTTCCATGTATGATTGGCGTATTATGATTTTAAGCTAGGTGCCAAAAATGGGTGTTTGCATGGTTCTATGTGGACATTTATAGTTGAGTTTTTAGCATTGCAAAACATGTTGAAGTTTGAAACTCAAGATTTATTCAACCTTCATCTCCAAGAGTGATAAAACATACCAACAATTTGACTTGCTGAACTTAATACAAAATGCATAATGTTTGTAAAATGGTTTTTGATCTAGTACATGTTGTCAATAGATCAAATTGTTGAATCCAAATGAAAACTACTGGATCTCCATCAAATTCTTGCATTACCATGATACTTGAATGGAATTTGCATTATGCAAAATTCATTCGCTTTATTATAAAAATGCCATTATTTCAAAATAATTTTTAAATAAAAATTGAGACTTAAATATAATAAACATCCATAAATATAAATATGTTTCACAAAAAATGTTAATAGATTTTTTGAAAATACAATAAATTTTTTTAAAATTTAAATGTTATTTTCATTCATTAAATGAAATTTCCAATTAAATTTTTTTACCATATTATTTATTGCTAAATAAATATGAGTATTAATATTCATTTCACTTGTAAATAATAACAAAATGATAATATCTAAAGTGGAACAAGGTGAACTAGCACCCACACTAATACTTTCACCTTCTTGAGTAAAACCTTTTAGTGGCCATATTCAACCCAAGAGATGATGAATTTGGACTTTAAAATCTTGATTTAGTCTTGGGATGAGTTATTCACCATAATTAGAAACAACCTAAAATAGTTATGTTTGCCCCATACATGCTTGGTAAAACCTAGAAAGGTCCAAATTTTTTAAGGTGTACCAAAATCTTATCACAATGTCACCTGTTTTTGTCTTTTTTACTTAATCTTTTTCTACTGTGGAAAGACACATTTATGGATGATTATGATGAAATCTATAACTGTAATGGTCTAAAATATAGTCCTTTTAAGTTTTTTGACAACTTTTGATTCATTATTTTTTATGGGGATCAAAATATAAGATAAAAAAAGACCACATTAAGGATTAGGCCCCTTTCGTCTTGTGTGGTACACCTTTAAAAAAGTTCACCCAAAATCATACATTCATGTCTACTATCTTAGGGCAATAATAACATAAAAAAACATAAAAAAACAACAACAATATAAAAAATTAATTTCATTATAATTTATGTTATTAAATCTTCGTCAAGCCTTATTGAAGTTTTGAAAATAACATCAAATTAATTAAAAACATTTATATTTCAAAAACGAATCTTGTATTAAACTTTTAATATTTTAAAATTTATGTGTTTTATTTTAATCAATTCCTGAATATTCTTTCAAATCAATTTTTTAAGAATTTTATTTTAATATGATTTAAAGGAATTGAAGCTAATTATTTATATGTTTATCGAACAAAATTTATTTTGAAAATTAGTCATATGATTTATTTCATGATACAAAAGCAAATGACACCCCAAAAATAAATAAAATGATGAGAGGCATGATTAAATCAGTTACCCAACATTCCTATTTTGAGAAGAAACCCAACAAGTAAAAGGGTAGACTTCAAAACAACCCATCAATTGGATGAGTGCGCCCAAAATGTACACATCCCTATCCATTAACTTGGAGCAATAAAGAAATTCAGGACTTTAACCATGGTACCAGTGTAGGTAATAGTTTACCCTAGGTTGAAAATGGTGCACTAATGACTGGATGTACCTTAATGACTGGGTTGTTAGGTAGTAGAGAATTTAGCACACCAGCTTAACCACCATGGTTCACTGGTGGTTAACTGGAACCCAACAGAAAACTTTCAAGAAAAACTAAAGAATCTGATCTTGGTGGAAAAATGGGAAGATATCTAAGTCAAACAAAAATGCCCAGCGATTTCTCAGAAGTCAAATTTCGGTATAGATTAACATGCCATCCAAATACACTTCAAAAAAAAACAAAACAAACAAACAAACAAACTTATGAACTAGAAGAAAGATCATATTATATAACTCCTGATCCTCCCGCAGCACAATTTGGAAAAGAATTATGCAGAGAATGTAACATAAGATTGCAAGTCCTTGCAAGCAGATGATCTCCACTAGCAGTGATTGATTGCAAGTTCTTGCAAGCGGATGATCTGCACTAGCAGTGACCGATTGCAAGTTCTTGCAAGCAGATGATCTGCATTAGCAGTGACTGATTGCAAGTTCCTGCAAGCAGATGATCTGCATTAGCAGTGACTGATTGCAAGTTCCTGCAAGCAGATGATCTGCATTAGCAGCGACTGATTGCAAGTCCTTGCTACAAGCAGATGATCTGCACTAGCAGTGACTGATTGCAAGTTCTTGTATGCAGATGATCTGCACTAGCAGTGACTGAATCGCAAGTTCTTGCAAGCAGATGATCTGCAGGCACTAACAGTGACTATTAATTGTAACTAAGTGGGATGTGATAGAAAAAAGATATGCACATACGATCTTCTAGTTTTAGGATGAAGTAGTAGCTGAGCAATAGTTGCAAATGATGTCGAATAAACTGTATTCCTTGTATTATGTTGTAGCTTGTGATCTAGTACTGATCCTCTGCATCTGCAAAGCCAAGCTCGGACAGTTTCAAATGGGAGACGGTGTAATCTTGGAAAAACTTCTCTTCATCTGCAGCATACAGCTCCACTATCTCGAGTGTCACCGGATCCTCAAGAAGTGCTTCATCGCTAGGAAGCAGAATGAGTCCTGATGCGTACTCGTCGGCGTACGCGTGGGCCTGATCTGATCTTTCAGCAGTAGCAGTTCGCAGCAGCTCCTTGAAATAAGAGTTGTCGAACTGGAGTGGGTTGGATGTCCAGGCACCTTCAAAACCGGAGCGATCCTTGTGGCATCTACCCAGAGTGTGAGCGCCAGAGAGAGCCACAATATCTTGGTCAGTTAGGCCCATCCCATCGACGAATACATCACGAAGATGGTTCAAGCCTTTGGTAGCATCAGGCAACCGACCTTCAACAGGAGAAGTGGTGGAATCTTTTCTTCCTGGATGGAAAGGGATTGTGGGTCCGCCGGTGACCTCTACCGCTACAACACCCGCAAGCTGGTAGAAATCCGCGTACGACAGGATCGGGAACTGGTCCTTAATGGGCTGAAGAAGGTTCACAGCAATGTGAAGCCCGGCGTTAGCTCCATGAGCAAGCTCCTCTTGCTGTCTGATGCTACCGAAAGGACCTCCAGTTCTGGACTTACAATCGAAAGTACCAGCTCCATGCCATGCAAGACGAAGGATGATGGGTGCACACTTCTTATCAGCAATCAAACTTCGGAGCTTCCTTCGAGCTTTCTCCACAGCAACGCCATACTCCTCACTCACTTGTGGGTACACCTTCTTCGTCATTTTTTTTTTCTTTGTTTTTTTTCTTCTCGCTTCCTGATCAATCTCAGACAGATTCTTGTGTATACAACCACACAAGAAGATCTCGCTTCCTGATCAATTTCAGACAGATTCTTGTGTGTACAACTACACAAGAAGATCTCGCTTCCTGATCAATCTCAGAAAGATTCTTGCGTGTACAACAACTACACAAGAAGATCAGATTGTGCAAGAACGACAGTTCTAACACCCAAGAAAAACCACCCTTGCACACTTCTCCTCTCTAGTGTGTGTGTGTGTGTGTGTACTGTATGTGTCCCTTGCAGTAGTCTAAGTTTCGTTTTATGGGTGGGGTTGGAAAAAAGTGAATAACTAAACTTTGGATGTGAGAAACATTTTTGGAAGGCCACATACTTACTTACTGAACACACCAGGGTTGTTTTTTTTTTTTCCAATTTTGTAATGTAGTCGAACTCGCAGTCATCCACAAAAAGATTTTCCCATATTTGGCGCTAGATCAGGTGTGTGTGTGTGTGTGTGTGTGTGTTTGTTGTGCGTGTCCCTTGCAGTAGTCTTAGTTTGGTTGGAAAAAAGTGAATAACTAAACTTGGATGTGAAAAACATTTTTACCAGGTCGCAGACTTATTTACTGAGCACACAAGGGTTCTTATGTTTTTTTCCAAATGTAATTGAAATGTAGTCAAACTCACAATCATCCACAAGAAGATTTGCCTAAATTTGGCTATAGATCAGGTATGAAAGTACAAACTTTCAAGAATCCTTCACATTTTATTTTTGTTACATGCTGGAACCCAATAGGAAAATAATCTGGTTATTTTCGATTTTTTGGGGGGTTGAAATCTGGCTATTAGAAAATCTCCAAAAAAACACACATTTTTAGCCATTTTGAAAAATAATTAAGCCAACTGGCTAACTGTAGCCAGGGAAAAAAAGGAAAAAAAGAGGCCCTGCTGACCATCACTGGGGATGCTGTGACTATTTCTTCACACCGAACAAAACAAAGTGGTCGACAAGAAAGAAGGGCCTGAAAAAGCCTGGTCGGCCTCGCCACAAGAAGTGCACATGCTATGGAATAAAACAAATAAATTAATAAATTTAATAAAAAAAAAGCACCAATCCAGAAGGGAAAGGGAGGAACACAAAGAGAGGACCAATGTTCAAAACCAACACAACACCCAAAACCAAAAATCCCTTTGACAGAGAGGAAGAAGGACCAAACCAAAGTAGGGAATCTTTTTGTTTTAGGGTTCAGGTACAGTAGACCAGTGCAGTAGGGTCCATCCCTAAGTTCCACCTAGGAATATAGTGGAACCATACCTATGCAGTAGGTACACTGTAGTAGGTACTCTTCCACCATATTATGGAACTAGACCTAAACCTAAATTAAATCCCCTAAACCTAAACTACAAACCCCTCAAATTTTTGTGGGTTATTTGTATACATTGGAGTTATCCATAAAGTCAGGCAATTAGGGGACGGGAATGGCCAGTTTTGACATAATAGGACATCAAACGCATAACCGGGAATGAAAATTTTACAAAACAAAATAACTGGGACCCATACTAGTTTTTCCACCAATAATGGTGGCACGAAGGTGAAGCTTTGGTATGGCAGCGTGCCCGCAAAGGTGGTGACAGAAGACAAGAGACATAGAGGGTCCCCTATTGGTTTGAGATATCCTTTGTTCTCATTATTTTACACCTAAACCCCACTCCCAACAAACCAAATAGTGGACAGCCACCCATTGTAAGTATCCTACTTGCATTACTTATTTTTCTCCTTTACTAAAATTTTCATGGATTGTCTTTGCTTCAAAGCCGACACCAATGAGGCAACCCAATTGAAAGTTTCCACATTTGGATTGAGTGGTGTGGATGATTCATGGATGAATTCCATTGAATATTTCTGTATTCTAAATGATGAAAAGTGCCTGGCTGTGGATGAATTACGGACAGCCCGGTTCAATCTTCCTATATTCCAATGTGGATGATTCACTGACAACCCCAGCAACTGGATTTTTTCCACCTTCTGTATGGATTTAAGTAGCATGGATGATGTGACAATCATTATTTACAAAGACACTGGCATTGATGGATGAAATCATAGAACTCATAGGTATGCATCCATCCCCTTTCTAATGGAGTGTCAAAACAAACTTATGAATTTGGTGGGAGACGGATGAACATAGTTTAAGGTTTAGGGTTTAGGGTTCAAAATTTGAGAATTCACTTAGTTTTTTTTTTTTCCTCTTTTATTCACCTGGTGGTGCTTGCAAAGGATTCTTCACCCTTTTTGGGTTTGTGCTAATCCACACAAGTGCCTTGCATTTCAGACATTAAAAAATGGAAGGCCAAGTTCATTGAAAGAAGGGACAAATATGAAACTATGGTACTAGGGGACCCAAGACAAATTTTATACCAGTTTGATCTATATATTGACAATATTATGAATTTTGTGAGGTACAAGTATCAACATAAATATTAATAATATGATACCACAATTGTGTCTTACTATAAAACCAACATGTTTTGCTGCTAGCTACATTTTATTTTAGTTTTGGGTCATTTTTTTTTGAGCTTCAAAAGAGAGAAAGAAAGCATGCTACAAGAATTAGCCTAAGCAATTCGAGAAAAGTGCATTAAGAAGATACATTATCACCAAACATGAGGAGGAAGGAGAAAGACTTTGAATTGTGTCCTTTTATTGCAAAGGAGACATTTACTTGGAACTTCACAAATCACTTTCACATTTTTGGGGAAGAAAAAAACCAAAAGGGCAGGGGTTTCTTCAGTTCCTTCCTTTGAGAAACATACATTAGATTTCAGAAGCCAAACTTCAAATTTTCAAAGCTTTGAGAAGAAAGAAGGGGTTGATTTTATTTTTTTTTAATTTTTTTTTTGAACAATTCGCTCTCTAAGGGGTGGGGACCAAGGGGTATATCGTATTACCTTAACAGCTTTGACACTAAATAATTTTTGAAAATGTTTGAAATTTTCAAGAAATGCTTTTCTCCAAAAAGAATAAAAATTGTGAAGGAAAATTTTTAAAATCTTTTGAAATATTTTATTTATCAACATGGAATTTTCAGAATTAATTAATTATTCAACAAACATTTGTTGAAGTTGGCCTTGTAGTATTGTATGATTTTTTTTTTTGGTTTTATGTTTTCATTTATTTATTTATTTATTGAGTTTTTTTAGAAGAGGGTATGGGCTTGTGAGAAAACCCATTTATTTTGGGTGATTAGGATTTTAAGGTTTATGATTTAGGTTTTAGGTTTTTTTATTTTGAAGGTTTGAAGTTTTATAAATATTAAATTTTAGGGTTTTAGGGTTGGGATTTTTAGGTTCTATGTTTCCATGTTTTAGGTTTATGAAATTTTTTTAATTTCACAAAAAATAAGTGCAATCATCTATTTAGGGCAATTGAACTATTAGTTATAGGTTTAGCATCTCGTTACTTCAAGCCTTGAATTTTACATATGAAATCATTTCACACTTTCTAACTATTTTCAAATTGCCTATTTTAAACGTGTTATTATTTTTTACACTAACATTTAGCTTTGCCCTTAACAAAGCCTTTAGGTGGCAAAGATCTTGGATTGTGACATCAACATCTTGATTTTAATCATTATTTTATCCACTAGAAGATTTGCAAATGTACTAAAAAATACTAATGAAGACCCCAACATCCCATCCAACATAGGGATAGGGCTAGGGCTAGGCTTAAGAAAAGAGTGAATTGTGAAACTTGATGTACCTTCTATCATAAACTTGCACCTTTTGAATACATTCCATGTTGCATGACTAGTCACCACATGTTGTTTTTAAACTATGCCAAAACATGATCACATTGGAACATAACTCTTTTTGCACCCTTTTCATTTGCTATGCATATCTTTTTAACTCCTTTGAAATATCCCACAACTTGTCCTTGAGGTTCTCCTCTTGAAAAACAAAATTCAATAATTGAAGCTTGTATTCTTAGTACACAACTTTCCAAACATGGTTAAAGATAAGTTGTGTCACATTTTTCATGTTTCGGTTGTAAAGCATGAAATGACAATGGTAGGAGTTGGCCATGCAGCTCAAGTGTAAAAAATCCACAATGCACTTTGAGATTTTATTTTTCCAAGCTACCTTTGTGGACCTATTAATGGTCGTGAACTCACATTCATTATCTTGTGTCATGAATGGATGAACATCAAAACCCTCCATATCTAATTAATTCCACATGAATTTGATCTGGAAATCCACAAATAAAAATTGGTTGATTTTTTCATGGGTCCAAATGAAAATCTTCAAGTCAAAAAATCAAAAAGAATGCAAAGTGTCTTGATCGCCATTTTGTTATGATAAGTTCCAATAGGTAAACCGTTACAACCATAATCTTAAAGTCATGGGTCATATTGCAATTGAATGTCTCAAATTCATTCCACTTCCTATGCATAAAATTTGTTATTTACCCAATGCACATCATTAGATTCACTAAACAATTTTCTCAATTGTCCTTACGCATTGCATTCTCAAAACACGTGGTCAAGTTCAAATATATTTGCTAACACTTTCACCAAAATTTTACACCCATGTAATGTGTAAAACTATAGAACGAAATGCATATAAATCTTCTTTGCCATAACTATGCAATAGAAAATTCTTCATGTATTGGTTTGTAGTAAATGTATACACATGGTCTGTAATCCTTCCTATCCATTATCTAATCCCCTTATTCCTTTTGATTAACATTTTAAGAAACCCAAAAACACTAAGAAGCTACAAAGGCCAAATCAAAATCAATTACTTAATAGTCCATCCTTCCACAATTGGAACCCTTCAAAAACACCACATTACCAAATTTCACTAGCAAAACATCTTAAACATTCATAATTTCAATTTACCCCTCCATTATTAATTACGTAATTAATTGAAGAATACGAATATAAAAGGATTTTATGTTTCTTCTACTTTCATAGATCTAATATGTAGCCAAATATGGCTAAAATCATTCTATGGATGATCACCACTTTTGCTATGTCACAAAATTGAAAACAAAACCTTGGCTATAGTTTTAGTAAACACAACACACATGCCTAATATTGTTTTCATGTGTATTTCTTCATTGTATTATATTGGATTTCAATGAACTAAAAATTGCAAAATATCATGGATTTCAAAAGCCTATCAATGAACGAATTTATCATTTCCAATAACAATTTTTTATGCAATGTTAATAGTATGTGTCCTTAGACTATTTAATATCATAAATTTCACTGAATTTGACCCTGAAAAATATGATTTCAACCTATATAATAGGATTTTCATGTGGAACAAATGGTTCACATTTGGCAAACTTGAAAGAAAAAGATTTCAAACCGCCATATTTTTATGATAAATTTTAGTAGGTAACCAAGAATATAAACAAAATTATGCAATGGAGCCCACTATAAAAAAACCTAATTATTCAAAAGCAAATGATGATGAAAAATATTGAAGATGGTCAAATCGCTAACATAATAATAATATTTGCAATTTGACATACTCATGTTTCTTCTATTCTCCCTTAGTGAGATCCATTGTTGATGAACTTGATAGCAAACAAAGTGATTCCAATCTATTCAAGAGCAAACATGCAAAAGTAAGCAAAACAATATCCTTCAACATTATAATTTTTTATTCTTATTAAAAACGTAAGAACATAAATTCAAAAGCTCAAATATCATGTTATGAAACCATCCTGCATTTCATTAAATTTATAATAAATTGCATATGAAGTTTCAAGAAAATTAGTGTAAGAAAAATATTTAATAAATAGGTTTTAAACTAGCCACATAAAATGTGTTAAAACTAACTTTTAGGTTAGAAATTTTGGCAAAATATGGGTTTTATTATGCAAAAACTTAAAATAATTAATATATTTTAGTGTGCCATTATTTAAATTACCAAAATTTGAATGAAAGTCCTACTTTCAATCCTACTTTCATTTAGTGAAAACTAGTTTAGGACATCTATTTACATCTACTTGCAGTTTCAAAAATCAATTTAAATGCATATTAAGAACCTAAAAAATAATAATATTATAGTAAATTCCAATAACATCTTCATATTGATCATTTAACACAAAAACATTTCTATAATTTTATTTTTTGGCTACTTTCACTAAAAAAAACAAGGATTGTATATTTGCTTACTTTAGCACGTTTGCACATGTCTAAAAAAGATATAACTAAACTTTGGATGCAAAATGTTTTATATGCACTCATTGCACTAACAAGCTCAACAAAATCCATGTTCAAGTGGAAAGTTTAAAACAATCAAAAATAATTTAAAATAGAATAACTTTGAAGGGTTTAGGGTGAAATAATTAAAAATAATAATAAAATAATTTAAGGTTGAATATTTTTAAATAATATAAAATAATTTAGGGTGAAATTATCTATAATATCCTTTAATAAACTAGAATGATTTAAATTTAAATAATTTAAAGTAGTTAAGAATAGCTTAAAATAAAAGGATAATTAATCAATTAAGTAAGCTAGATAATAGATAGTACATAGGTGGGCTAAGTAGTAAATGTTTTATTGTGTTGATATGTAATAGTGTTACATAATGTTGTAAATTTTTCCTTCTACAATTTTTTTTCCCATATCCTTTGTTTATAAGTTCAATTTTGTAATATATATAGCCTATGCAAAAATCAACTACTCATGTAACCAAAAAGGAGGGTGCACAAACTAATCGAACACCCTGGCAAAACACAGATCCTCACGGAGCTCAAATTGCTGAGGTCCCGAAACTGAATTGCGACCCTTGATCTTCTCTCTCTCTCAGACTCTGTTCAAGACTCAATCTATATGCACACCTAGATCTTCAAACACACACAATTTGCATTTTTGAAACATTCACCGTTCTGATCATGGAACTCAGAACTTGAATTTTATTCACAGAATGTACAGACTCGGGTTGCCTTCAATCTCTGCCAATCTACCACCCATCGGACAGCTCACAAGACTTGGTCCTTTCAACTAGTGACTCTTGGCACACACATGTTCAACAGATCCACAGACTTGTCTCCTCAACAGAATGTAATAGCAAGACCCTAACAGCACTCTTTTTGACCCGAAGCTCATGTACTGCAAACATTGAAGGTGCAAATATATACAAAAACGTCAAATGTATAGACAGTTAAGGGCCATCCTCCCAGCATTCCTCACAGATCCTAGCACATCGTGCAAACCACTTCAATCTACCTCTGGTCTTTAGTCTTACTATGTTACTCCCTCCAACTATGCTTCCTGATGCCAATTGCAAGTGCTTGGCTGGCTACTGGCGCAGCGGAAAAAGTTTGTAACCAGTCCAATCTCTCTCCAAACCAACCGATCTACCTCCTAATCTACACCTCTCTGTGAGCATCTAGCACGATCTGACTTCCCCTCCAACAACATGCTCTCTCCCAAGACCTTGCCACTTCCTCTGCAGCTCTCTCCTTCCGCACCACCCACCATCAGCCACCTCCAAACCTTTCTCCTAGCCTCTGAATTGCTAGCTCCTCCGCCGCCATGCATTCTTGCAGTAAATGAAAATAATGCGCAACCAAACCAATGATGGTTGCAAAAATCATGATCAGAAACAACATAGCTCCATTGTGCGGTGGCCCGCTGTTCGGTCACACTCATGGTATGGATTATAGACATTGAAAGTGCATTTGTCATTTGAGATGAACCAATTAAAAGTGCTTGTGACCATGAAGAAAAACAAATCTAAGATCCTACCTACCTACTTACTTAATCTTAGAACCTACACCCACTTATAATGCAACCTACCTACCCATTTACCTATATTAAACCTATCTACCTACTTACTTAACCTATGCTAGGTTGCTTACCCTAACCTAGCATAAACCAAGTTCTTATTAGGATTGCATTTTTTATATTATATAAACTAATTTTTTAATTATTACTTATTTTCACATGTACATCATCTAATGGATAATCTTTATCAAAATCTTGAATGAATTTTTGCCATGTGGATACATCCTAGTTTTTTACGTCATATGGGATTACACATTTTAATCATAAAAACTAGTCCATGTTGTTTGGATGTTAATTGAATGAAAAATGCATATTAGTTGCACTTTAATGCAATTGCCATTATGATTAAGTGGGTGACATGTAATGTCTTTGGTGACTAAAGTTTGTGACTTGTTCAAGGTGATTAAACACTATAACAAGTCACATGTAACATTTATGATTAAAATACAAATCATTGATATGTAAATTTCTTGTAATGGTTGTAATTTTGCCCATAATTCCACCATCCCTTGCTTCCTTAGTGAAGACACCAAAGCATGAAAAGGGTGGCTGGTAGGTGGGGCAAATTGTGCAATATCACCAAATAATCTCTGAAAGGCAAAAATAGGTGAATTTTGGGTTGTGGTTATATGTGGAGAACTTGGTTGGGTGCTATAATAAATTGAACAAATGGCATAGGAGAATTTGGCAAAGTTGGAAGTTCGGTTTGAAAATTACAATGTCAAGAGATTCTACTAGGACTCCACTAATTAGGGTTTGAAATTCTTCTAAAAAATTGTCACAAAAATTTGTTAAAGACCACAACATAAGTAGAAATGCCTCTCCTACAATGACACCTCTTCTGCAATACAATCTCACACAAAACTTTTGTGTCTTCTTGTGCACTAACAACTAATACAATTGTGCTCTAAAAAGCTATCATCATTTGAAAGTTGTCTAACCTCAAAAATGACCTAACAAATAGTTGTGCTTCCAAATGTTTTGCATTCATGTCCTCGACATTCAAAATCCGCAACTCCCACTTCTAGCACTCAAAGACCCCATGCTAATTTCCCTATCATTTCACAATCAACCTACCAAACTTTGCAAGCTACTAAAAATCCCCACTTTGGTTTTGTATGTAGTCACCCACACTTTGCAAGCTATTCAAAATTCCCACTCTAGTTCCATAGTTGGTTGCCCATGTTCTGCTAGGTCCTAGTTTCTGAGGTTACAACCTCCTCCACTCCTAGTTTTTGGAGCTAAATACATGTTCCAACTTCTCAAGTAACAAACTCAAAAACCTTCATCTACCTCTTATATTTTGCAAGTTGCTTCTCTCTCTCTCTCGATCTTATGAACAAATTACCCAATTGGGTGCGTGTGCTACAACTACAAGCAATTGCTCCCAAGTTCTGTGAGCTCCCACTTTTGCTAATCCCATCAAAGCATTGTTAGACCTTACAATGTCATTGTTGACAAGCTATATCCAGAACTCACACAGCAAGAAGTGTGTGAGAGTAGGGGATGCAAAACCCAGGGTGAAACTTGGATGACTTGGGGTCTATATACACATGTATTGGGAGTAGAAAGGGATAGAAAGGATGGGGGAAAGCTTTGTCATGAAGCTTAGTCCAAACTGGATGGGTCAGGCTTACCTTGGTATCCACCAACAACATTAACTAGGAACTCCTTTCGTGGGCTGAAACCAATAGAATTACACCATCAAGAATTGGAGGCAAACATGCTCAACTGAGTTTTTTAATTAATTTTTTACTCAACATAGAAGAACCTCTCATCTTCAATGACTCCATAGAGTTCGATCAAGATACAAATTCAAGACACAATTTCACAACACTCAACTGCAAAACTACCACAAAACATATGCAAATAACCACCCTACCAATTGAAGTCCATCTTTTGTAAAGGCTTTTCATTGCTCAGGAAACTTCATCTTGGAACGAAATAAGCTAAACAGTCTCTACAAGGAGAACTGCATGGGTGACCCATTTTGATCTCATTTCCTTACACATATTGAGAATAGAAAAAGCTGTAAGTATCAGGCTGTTGGTTATTGGAGAAGCTGCAAACCGTTTAGGACATGGTACACTAAACACAGATCCCAATTGTTGGATATTTAGTAAACTGCACCATAGAACTAGGTGAAGAAAAGAATGGACAACTATGCAGGAGCCCATAAAGAAAGAGAGCTTCCTGACCATCAGTAACTAAAATGTTTCCATAAAGAACTCTACTTTGCAGATTAAAGATATACCTCCCCATTGTCAATCCATTTGTCTACAGTCTAGATTGTGGACCTCCCAAACCAAGTATGCAAAAATACAGAGCTCAAAGCAAAATGCAAATCTGTGATAACAACTGAAGGGTCTTGATGGGTGCTTGAGTTCCACAAGTCTGTGAATGGGATACAAAGGTTCATGGAAATACTGATTCCTTGCTTCTCATCATGTACAGCCATATGCATCCTCTCTCCATCCATTCCAGGTGGACCATACTGCTTCCCATAAAATCCCCACACAAAAATCACTTCACATTTTCAATACCCACACATCTTTGGAACTCCCTCATCAGAAGTTGAGCCAGCAGAGTCCTTTTTTAAAAAAGGAATGTACAATGTGGAACTTACCTCCACAGTAGCCAATGTAGCTGCCTCAGTGCAAACTGCACGAGTGCAGTGCCATGCAATCTCAGAACCTTCATCCCAGAGTGTGAAGTCTAGCATAAAAACACCTCTTAACTCTCCTGAAAATACTTCAGCCTTCCATGGTGAATTCAGCACTCCTGGAAATGATTCATGCTTCATCTGGAAAAAAACAAATTCATTCCATCATTGGGTGATTTACAGATTGTTCTATAACTAAGCAGCTCCTATTAGGTCATCAAACTCGCCAAAAAAATAAAAAATAAAAATAAATCTGATACAAATCATCTGGTTCTTACAGAAGAGATCAGAAGAAAAACTGCTTTTTCTCCTGCAATTGAATCCTGAGAACTCCAAAACACCTGGGAAACGCACCAAACATCACCAGGATCAACCAGGAGTGATAAGCAATATATGAGATTGTCCCTGTCCCTGTTCTGCCTTTCAGGTGAGCAGAAGAGGCTACAGACAAATTCATCAAGATCTCTTCAGGCAACTTTTTGATGATAAGTATGCCAAACACCTGATGAAAATCCTGGGTCCAACAAAGCCTTCTGAATGTATGGAGCTGAATGCTAACATGCCAGCCATGCAGTCCTGCCACAGCATTGCAGATCATCACTTTCACTATACCCTTGGGTTGGGGAAATTCCAAGGTGTATATGACATGTTTGTACACAATCATATGGTTTAGGAAAACACACGTGAAAAGGAACAGCATGAACCAACAATGTAGCAGATGGCCTTAGCCAACTCTGCATGCAATCACTCATCAACACCGTGCTTAAGAAAATTTCTTTTTTGTTGTGGATTTTCTGTGTTTTCATTGGTTCTATTTGATAAGCGAAGTTAGTGCATTTTGACTAGAACATTGGATGATTGAAGCATTACCATAGATTGGATCGTCACTAGGGAAAATCTGATGTCCCAGTTGAGATGTTGGGCTTTCACCAAGCTCCAACATCTTCCAAATGAGATCACTCAGATGAAGACTGACCATTACAAGGAGCACCTGTTCCTGGCTGTGCTCTGAGCTACTGGATATCTCTGTCGAGTATACACCTTCAAATAATGTGCCAACCATCAGTGATGCACCGCTTGAGCTACAATGCTGTACAAGGCAGAGAGGGCCTGGACTAGCCCCAGCCTTTGACACCATCTCCCAATTCTGCCCTGTCTACCTTCCCTGTCAAGATGCAACCTCTTATGCACTTAACACTTGCTAAGAGAACTCACTTCAGGAACTTTGGTTTTCCAAGCTATCAAGTTAATGTTGACTCCATTCCTAGTTTTGCTACAGAAAAAGGCAGATATATATATTTCATACACAAGGATACGAAACTGGCAACAGTAACTGTTCGTAGAAGCTTGTTACTTGTTGCCATCACCTGTACCATCACAAAACACGTCTTAGAACACAAACAATTCTCACAACTGCCTGTTCACAAAGGTCTTGGAAGCAAGGACAAGTTCACCTTGACAGAGTTGAGCGACTCAAGGGTGATAACACCCCTACTACTGGCTTTTGTGGGATACCGCAAAAGACAAGATGCAGGAAAATACACCACATTCGCCTTTCCTGCCAGAACAAAAAAATTGCAACTATGGGATTCGAATCAGTAAGCTATGGACCAAGACTGAACCACTAAACTTATAAACAGAGATGAAGGCTTGATTTAAGTGCAAGAATTTACGGAACCTTTGAGTCGAACTGGTTGATCACGGTTGATGCATACATGAAATGTTAAGCTTAGACGCTCCATCAGCTTCCTCATAGTGTTGCCTGGTACACAATCTTTCACTGCACTAACCCAATTGCAAGTCATGAAAAACAAACAACAATGAAAGCTCCCAGCCATTCCCTTCAACAACTTGTAATGCATGTTTGTACCTTTCAAATCATACTAACAGTAGACATTGCTTCTAAACATCTGTAAAAGGACCCATTCAAAGTTTCACATCATATTGGAGGATTCCAATGACTCCTATACCTCTCCAGCTCAAGTCAATACAATCCTCAACCATAAATCCTCCCTCTGGCCTTAGTCTATTCACATCTAATCCTAATTGTATAACAGAATTCCAACATTTTGTCAGGTTTTCATGTAACAAGACCAACCCTTGTCACCAATGACTAGGAGGAGCATTAAAGCGGGACCAGGTGTCATTAGCCCATACAGTACAGTGGAAGCTTACACACCATGTTTGCTGAATCTGTCAGGTATTCTCCGAACATGAATCCAGGATTTGTTCACGGCATGCATTATCTCTTCTGATAAAATCTTTTGTTTCTGCATGCAAGCAATTAAACACTTCATTCAGAGAGAGTTTCTGATAGGCAGAAGATTCCCAGTTTGATTATTCTAATGACATGTCCCCTTGCAAATTATTGCTGAAAAAAAAAGGGGAGGAAAAAAAAAAAAACCACCTCTCCCCCTTTTAGTTTGTGCTGAAAAGAACTTGCAGACATTCAAGGTTACTCACTCCATGTGAGTATTTGGAAATGAATGCCTTCCGCCATGTGTCAAATCCATGAGGCAACAGTCCATGCTGTGATTGCAAGGTCATGGATTCTTTGTCACATGGTTGCCACCATTTCATGTACAAAGCTTTCCAGACCTGCACCACATCTACAACAGAGTATCATCAGAAATAATGGTCCTACCCCAAATCTTGAATGCTAATCCATCAACCCTACCCCTCAACTATAAACAATAACCTCCAAATAAACTCCACATCCTTGAAAATCAGGATTCAAGAGCTTTACATCCTACCTCCCAAGAAATGTTGCTGGGAGGTATATGGAAGATCAGAGAAATCTCCCAAATATAAGACAAAGCTGAAGTCAAGATTCAAAGGGCTTACTAGATCGGAGGAGGCAGCTTGTTGCCAGTGATGACAAACTGCAGCACAAGTAACAATATCGTACACAGACTCAAGTTTTTCAAAGCAGAGATAGAGGGAATCCAATGGCAAATTTGCTGCCACACCCTTTGATTCCTCCTTCCTATTTGCAGATTGATCACTTGTTTTCTTGGTTGCACCCTGCGTTTTTGTTTGATTTTTCATGTGTTGCATCCCTACAATTCCAGCCAACTCCTTTTTCCCTGTTTTCTTACTCTGTGAGCTAACTGTTGGGTTGCTTGATACTGGTACCCGAGGCCCTGCTTTCTTGGCTGCTGATTGTGAACTGAATTTCTGGGAATTGAGTCTTTCTTGCTGGAGAGCTGAAGACACATCATTTCTGACACCAAAACAAAAACCCATGAAAAGCATTAGGACCTAGACCAGGAGCTGAAAATAAAAGTATTTACCATCCTTATACAGAGGAAGGCTCCAAAATGCATGAGGTTGCAAGAGACCTAAGCTTTAGGGTTAGAAGTCAAAAGATTTAGGGTTTAAGCTTCTAGGATGAAGAAGCTAGATTTGAGGTCTAGAATTTCTTTAGGACAACCGATATATATATGTGTATATATATATATATATTGGAAAAGAGAGAATCGAGTTACTTCAATGAGTTGGGTGCAGTGGATGATTCAGTAAGATTATCATGCAGACTGCTCAAATTGAAAGAGCTATCTGAAGAGCTTCCTGGCAAAGAGTTTGGTGTATTGCGACGCCTTTGCAACTGTTTCTGCTGCCCTCCTCTGATCATGTTTTTAAAGTTGCAATTTGATTGCAATAGTTTTCTCGACAAGCACACAATGACTTTACACCAGACAAACCTGGAATCACAAACACACATGGCACTCAACACATACTCCCCACATACATACTCCCCCTTCCATAACACAAATGCGAAGGCCCAGAATTCACATTTGTAACAAATCCTTCAATCATACACATCAAAGCACAAAAACCTCAGCAAACATTCCCATTCATTAGACCCCACCTTTCTCAGCTGTGCACAATAGGTAACATCTCCAAGACCAAAAACCTGAAAACCCAAAAAAATGCCTGGAAACCTACTGCTGCTTATAGATGTGAGAAACCTGAAATCCATAAAGAAATGCAGAATTGGTGGGTGGTTGTTGGGAGGGAGGGGGGACTGAACTATGATTCCAAAATCTCACATAAGTCTCCAACAAAGTAGGAAAAATAAGAAACAAATGGGCAGCAACATATTGTGTAAGAAAAACACATTAAAAACCAAAAGAAAAAAAAAGCAGCTATGAGAGATAACGTACCCACCTCTTGCAAGTGCAATGATGATAACGATAGAAAAATTGGGTCGAAGTTTTGAAGGCAAAATACTGGGCTCCGGAGACGTGCACTTTCTCCACCCACCAAACCCTTGTGTGTCTTTATTCGTTGGCAAGGAAAGGACAAGCAAAGCACTTCTTTGCCGTTTAGGGTTTAGGGCACATGATTGTGAAAGCCCTTCAAAATCCATTGTTTCTTTCAACTCTTTTCATCAGGTTAAGGTTCAAATATTAAAATTTTAAGTTTTTTGGATAGATGGGTAGGGTTTGGTAATCCTCTATCACAGACTCCCTTTTGGATTTAACAATGGGTATGTATTTTTAAAATGAATTTTTAAATGAAGAAAATTTTCATATTTTGAAATTATTCAAACAAATTTCAGAGGCCAAATCCAATGCTAAAATACAAGAATCAAAATGTCTAATTCATCTTTGATTACAAATATCCACAAACAACTATGAATTAATGAAAGCCTTGTGCATCTTTGTAGGTCAAGTTTGTAATGTTAAACAAACACACACACACAAAATGTTAATATGAAGAATTATGTGATTTTATGGATCATATTTAAACTTTGTGTTTAGAATTTAATCACCACACTCAATAGTTTGTTGACTCACATCCTCCACTCTAAAATTCCACCTAAGCTTTAAAGACCCATAGACAATGTCAATGGAACCCAACTTGGAAACATTAGTTAATATTTTCAATCCCCTTGATACACAAAATGCTCAGGGAGCCCAACTTGAAAACACCATCTATTTCAATCCCAACAATTTTCCCACCTCTCCCAAAGAAACTTTAACAATATATTTAATTGACTTCCTCACAAGGTCATCATATCATGAGGCTTACACAAATTTATGGTTTGTAAAGCAACAACCTACATACAACAAAATATAGTAAAACAAATTGGTTTTTTAAATTAAGTTGATTTTAACAAGTCCAATACAATTGGGATGGTTTTTTTTATCAACCCTAGGGTGGTGCCTTTGACCAGAATTTTTGATCAACATTCTTTTTGACTAGTGGTCAAATGATACACAATGTATATGGTCATTTCAATGCCCCGGGTGTCATCATTTGATTGTCAATCAGCTTGATAGTTTGAGCATACTCATGTTTTGTTAGCCATGTGTCACCAAATGTCAGGTGATGTGGTTTCTTTTTCTCACTCTTGCATCCAAAATGAACCTTCATCAACCATTTACTTAACTCAAAACTAGCATGTCTAATCTCATTGTGAGTGGTGTTTTCATTGCAAGAACATTATGATAATTTATGTTCAATATTTGATTCTACTATGAATAATACGAATTGTAAGCTTGAAAATTACAACAATTGATCACATGGATTGAAGGAAGTTATGGAAATAAAAGCTTACCTTGATCTTTAATGAGTTATGTTTCATGAAAAGTGTTTTAAATGGGGTTCATCCTAGATGGCAAGTCGTTGGATTTGTTGGATTTGCTACTTTTGACTAAGATAGGAATGATTATGAATTTATGGGGTGAACTTCTAAAATCAAAAGTAAAGTCATAATCTTTGGTATCACAATTAGCTTCTCTCATCACCAACATTCTAGTAGGATGTTTACAAAGATTTTTCATGAAATTAGTGTTGTTGATTGAAGCATTTTAAGATTTTTTTTCAACTACACATATGGAAAATTATGGAAAAACATTTCACTCATCAAAAAATTGCACAAATTTGTAAACATTTTCGTGTTCCATGTAGTTGGTTGTGGCATTGGTTCATGCATGCAATAGATCTATAAATTGATCAATTTCTTAGACTACATGTACTTTTTTTGTGCTTGATATTGTGTTCATTAACAATGTGCCTCCAAAAGAATAAGAGAGATAACAATTGCTAACGTCAATGCCAATGCAATTTGTTGACTAATATGTTTTTTTTTTTTTTTTTTTGGAATTTTTTAATTAATTCTTAGCCTTTTTTTTGATTTCATAACTTTAAAATTTTTTTTTTTTTTAAGTTTTTATTTTATTTTTTTGAATAATTTTTTTTTTTTTTTTTTTTTATGGAATTTGTTAATTAATTCCTCGCCTTTTGTGTGAATGCATACATTGAAAATTTTCTTATGTGTTAAGTTTTGACTATAGTTTTGTCAAAAAATTTGATACATATTTGCCAACTCAAACAAAAGTTTGCAAGGTATGCACTAATGATTTCATAGAGAAGTATTGTTATACATAGAAGATGGAGTGTAATTACTTGGCCAAATGACTTTGATGCACAAGGACTCTACTTTAGAACTTTCTTTCAAGTCCTTCCAATCTCTTCAAGTCCTTTCAAGTTCATTTTCAAGTCAAATTTATAAATTATCATTCAAAGATGTAATACAAATTTATCAATGTTAACATAAAATTGCATGTTGCAAAACTAATGTACATAAATCATTTTGGATTGGTAATCAATTTTGTCAAAATATGATGTATTATAACCCTATTATGAAATGAAATAGCTTACCAAATAAGTTCCAACATGTTCCATAAACTTCTTCAAATAAAACTTCAAAGAAATGTCCCATCAAATATATATATATATATATATATATATACATTCCCATATTTAACCTTTTTTCCCTTTCTCTTACAAAATCATTTTGATACGCAACATAGATTCATCATTGTAACACCAATTTTTCATGTCTCATGTTCATTACAAGTGATATCAACATTGACATGCTCACAACCTCAAGTAGTTCAATTGATTTTTAACAACTCTTTGAAATTTATGACCACATTCAACTACAAACCCCATATTTGCACTTCAACTAACAAACAAAGAGTAGTACTTATCATATTTGAACAAATGTCAAAAGTAATTGTGTGTATCAAAAGGTTATTATCTAGATTATCATAAGCCTATTGTATAATTTGAATGCAAACTTCTTAACAATTTGCTCAATGCTCAATTAAACGCAACAAACTTTGTTTCCATGTCACACACTCAAATGAGTCATATTATATATATATATATATATATATATATATATATATGTTTTTGTAATTAAGTTTATAATCATTAAAAGGATAGAACCATCTCATAGTTTTCACTTGTTCTGTTTTGTGCCCTAATTTATTTGTTTATGTTTTTGTGTTAGGATGAAAATTTCCACATTTTTTAAAAGAGTTCAATGCTATAGTCTATTAGCCATGGATTTTGCCAAGTGTATATTGAAGATGATCAATCATATTAGCCATTTCCACGTCTGAAAAGAAGCAAAGGCAAATTGAGGTGTGTTCAATCTTGTAAAGGATAGAACCTCTAGGTAGGTAGGTAGGTAGGTAAGAACTTGTGGGTAGGTAGGTAAGAGGATAACTTGAGGTTGGCATCATTTGAGAACAAGAGTTTCAATGTGAGCAAGCTCTCAGCCCTTGAAGACTGCACAGTAGTACAAAAGCATACACACAGAGAAAGGTTCATGTGTGTATTTCTTCACACACACACACACACACACACAATCTGCATCTTTACCACCCTAACATTCCTCATTAGTATTATGCTAGATTGAAGTTTTGTGTTATATATACATAAAACCTGTAACATACAAATGTTTCCAAAAGAAAAAAATTTAGTTCTACAATTGGGCTGATGATATATTAAAAAAACCAATAAACAAGTCTGGTAAGTTAATAAGAGGGCACACTGGCAGCAGGAGTACACTGCTTGCTGCTGAGGGTTCATCATCATCATCATCATCATCATCTGTATCAACTTCCTGAGAACTGTTGGTTTGTGAAACTATGACTCGCACCTTTTGAGTTGTTGCTAACACGTATAATTCATTCACAAAAGTTTTACACCACTTGTGCTCTATGTCTATTATGAAAAAGAGAAGCCACAGCACAACTAAGAGCCTCTTCTATCCTCTTCTTCTCTGCCTCTGTATTTTCCATCCAGGGCCTGGGCACTTACTGCATTCGTTTTGCAGGGGAGGTCTCTTACTATTGTGTCTCTCTTTAAGCCAGGTTTTCTGGGCCATATTCTTCGTACATGTACAAAGCTATAGCATTGAGAATACACACTGTACATCTCTCCAACAGACTGAACGTTGGACTCTGTCTAATGGGTGTGGTGCATACTTGAAAGTTTCTGGAAGGACTCATTTGTTTTCCTTCTTGTCAGTGAGAGAGGCTTGGCATAGAAGAGCTGGAACTTGAAATCAATATCTGCTAAGGTGCAGTGCTTCTCGGGGTCCACCCACAATTGACATCACTGTTGCTGCAATTTGATTGCCAGTTAACCCAGCTTCTTTGATCTGATCTATCGGTGATCCATGCTCAATGTACCGGTCTGGCAACACCATAGGCCTCCACTGCCAGGCCAGAAAGGAACAGTCAGTATCAATCATCCAGAGACAGTGCAAGATGAGTGGTACAAAGGAGGAAAAGAATGAGTAGATACTGCCAAGACGACCTGACCAGGTCTTTTCACAATTACTAATATTGCTCCCTCCTTCTCATAGGTGGACACTCTTTCAAAGGTGGCCTAGACTGCAGTAGTACTCAGTTCGTAGCTAGTACGAGAGTAAAGGTGCAGCTCACCTTAAGATTTCCATCCAGAAGCCCTTCAAGAGCAAGAAAGTGTGCAACATGGGCTGCAAATCCTCCAATGGAACCTTCTTCAACTGTGATGAGCACCTCATGCTCCTTAGCAAGAGCTCTGATGAGGTCTTTGTCTAGTGGCTTGCAGAATCTGGCATCTGCAACAGTGGCAGAGATGCCTTGCTCCAGTAAAGAGGCTTGGGCTGCTAGACAGTTCTGCACCATTGTTCCATATCCAAGTATAGCCACACGAGTTCCCTCAACCAGCACCCGACCTTTGCCAACCTGGGAGTCCAAAAAGCGTCATGAGCTAGAGTGCTGGATGGAAGAGCAAAAGACAGATGGTCTTCCAAATTCTTCCGAGCAACACCAGATAGGTTACCATAGTTGTTATTTCCCATCCCTCGTTTACAAAATAAAGAGGGAGAGGGAAGCTGATAGGGAAGGATTCAAAGCAGACCTCAATAGGAACACCCTTATTGTTAAGAGGGAGAGGGACACCAACTCCATTGCCCCGAGGAAATCTAAAGCAGCTGGGTCTATCATCAATGGCAGCTGCTGTTGCCACCATATGCATGAGCTCAGCCTCATCTGCTGGTGCCATCACAACCATGTTGGGCAAGCATGCCATGTAGGTAATATCAAAAGCTCCGCAGTGGGTGGGACCATCTGCCCCCACAAGCCCTGCTCTATCTAGTGCAAACCTTACTGGCAGCTTTTGCAGATCTACATCATGTATCACCTGCAAACAAATGTCCAGTCTTGAGTATTGTATGTGTGGCACTTATCTCAATTTTAAGATGTCTGATGAAGTTCACGGTGGCTCATTGTTGCAATCAGTTGTAGGCCAGAATCCTTTTAGGTGCATCTTATGTAGTCACTGCAACTAGTCTCCAGGTTGCCTGAATGTTTGGACCTAAGGGTCTCAGAAGAAGACTTATTCTCTGGGTATACCAACTAAAATGTCCAAACCTCCAACTAGGATGCAGTTGCAGTTAGAGAGTGACAAAATAATTAGTAAAAGAAAAGTACATTTTGGTTCTCTTCTATTGTCATTGGAAACAAAAGAATTGAGAGCTTCACTTTTCTGAAGGGTTTAGGAGACTCCAACCTGATCATAGCCACGTTGCAGGAAAGAAGAGTAGATGGCACAGAAAGGTATTATGCCCTCAGTGGCAAGGCCAGCAGCAAATGTGACAGCATGTTGTTCAGCAATCCCAACGTCAAAAGTCCGTTGAGGGAAATGTTTTTGGAAGTAGTTGAGGCCAGTGCCACCGCCCATGGCAGCATGGATAGCCACCACCTTGCTGTCTAACTCTGCCTCTGCTATGAGCGCATTGGCAAAGTACTGTGTGTATGTCAAGGTTGATGAAGGTGCCTTGAACTGCTTTCCTGACTCTGGGTCAAACTTCACCACACCTGACAAGTTGTATAGCATGACAAGACTATCAGTCCAGATGTCCATGCCATTCAAATTCATGCCATCTTCCAGATGGTGTGAAACAGCTATCTTACCTTTGAGGTACTTGAATGTCCAATTGAGCTGCTGCTTTCGAATACATAACAACTTTCTCACCTAAGCACTAGCAATAACACTGCTGTTTTGTTGATGGCTTCAAGGTGACCCAGAATTACTCCTCATGAGATTGGGTGCAATTCCTGAAATGTGGCCCTTGAGATAAAACTGGCCCTGAAGTCAACTGACTAAACCTTGTGCCATCAAGACAATTCAGTAGCAAGGAAACCACATTGATGTTGAGTACAGAGGAATACAATATACAGACAGCAGACATATGAGAATAAGTGGCAACAAGCTCTGTCATAAATTTGACAAAGGATTGAAATACCCTACGTGACAGGTTCATAATGAAGCTCTAAAACAAAGGGAATGCTGATCAGAGGCAGTGACACATCTGTATGATTAAAGATCTTGGAGGCTGCTAACTTGCTGTAACAATAAATGGCAGAATGGCAAAATGCAAACAAGTCAGGACCAACTACATGCTCTTTATTCTACATAAGGCATGTGCTCTACATCCTTAACATCCACTGTCTTGTGTTTGATAGTTCGGTGTGCGTGCTTAGGATATGTCATATGCTTAATCTAGTTAACATCACAGCAAATTTCACTTTGGAAACTAGAATAAAATTTGGGAAATGCACCAGGCCACCCTCAGGAGACCTGAAATTGAAGAAGGATGAGGACATACCATGATATTTGTCAGCAGCTCGCTCAGCATAAGGATACCCATGACCTTTCTCAGTGACAACATGGATGAGCACAGGACCACTGGCTGTAGCAGATTTCACATTCTCCAGAATGGTGACAAGGTCTTCAATGTTGTGGCCATCCACAGGACCAATGTAATACAGCCCTAGCTCCTCAAACATTGTGGAACCAGATCCACTGATCATCCCCCTTGCAAACTCATCTACTTTTGAAGCTAGCTGGTGGGTTGAACCTCCTATCTGCTTTGTCACACCCTGTACACAAGAACACTGTTAATCCACCTTCTGTCAAAGCCAGTAGCCACACCACCTCTGATAGAGGAGCAATTATGTCTGAAGTGGCACCATATGTTATGCCTCCTATAAGCTGATGCACCAGTCTCTTTCTACACTATCCCAAATCTCAAAACTCTGAGGTATAAACAAGGCAGGTGCTGCATCCTCCAGGGTTTGCCCTGTTTTTGCTTGTGGATGACAATTGAAAATGTCACTGCAGCCTCCAAGGTTTGTACTGACTCCTGAGTTTATTTATGTAAGAGTGGAAGGCACTAATCATGGCTGGTGGACATGGGACACATGATCTAGCATGGTACCCAGTTGGATCTACACTAACCACTAGGGTTGTTGGCTTGATGCTACATTATACACATGAGGTATGAACCTTACCTTTGCAGCTTCTCGAAGCTTGCGGAGCTGTGTGTTGGACTGCAGTTTGCTGAGGGTGCTGCTGAGAGCACCCACAGGAGCAGCTGGGCCATCCAAGGTTGCAGTAGGGAGGGAGACTTGCTTGTTATCATTGAGCACCACTATCAGGTTGCTGTCTAAATAGCCTGCATTGTTCATGGCCTCATATGCCTGCCCTGCTGTCATTGCTCCATCTCCAATCACACTCACCACATTGTTGTGCCTTCCTTGAAGGTCTCTTCCCACTGCCATCCCTGGAGAGCTCCACAAAAGAGCAGATCAGATAGTGGCATGTCTTCCTGGGAATATTGGCATGTGATATCAGATTCAATCTGCAGCCATGAAGTTACTGAAAGACGTGTAAAGAGGTGGTTGAGAAATCAAAGAGGTTCCAGGATTTTACCAAGGCCAGCAGAGATGGTGGTGGAACTATGACCAGCACCAAAAGCATCATATTCGCTCTCAGCACGCTTGGTGAACCCTGCTAGTCCCAATGTCTGCCTCAGGGTATGCATCTTTCTTCTCCTTCCTGTCAGGATTTTGTGAGGATATGCCTGCAATAACATATAAACATGCAACCCACAAGTCATCAATGACATGTAAATTCAGGTAGCAAAACACAATCAGACCCAAAGGAGAACCATCACAAACACAACAAACAGACGGTTCTTTTGTTCTCCTTGAAGCCAAGTGCATTAACACCTGCAATTTAAGTCCTAATATGCCTAGAACTCACTCCAAATCCGGGCTTTTCAAGTGCGATCTTCATACCAGCAAGTTTTCCTTCTCGTTATCACAAGAGATCAGAACCTGCCGCTTACTGTCAAAGAGAAACTGCAAATCATGTAATTTACCTGGTGGCCAACATCCCAAAGGATTTTGTCTTCAGGAGCATTAAAGACATAGTGAAGAGCAACAGTCAAGTCCACGACACCCAACCCTGACCCAAGATGGCCACCTGTTTTGGACACCGAGAACACCATATCCGTACGCAGTTCATCGGCCAGCTGCTGTAGGTCCTGCTCTCAGTTTCACCACACAGATCGGGTTTAGATCATACACAAACAAACAGTATACAAAGACATTACCCTAGCCATTCCAAGACACACATGATCTATTCAGATTGTTGTTGTGCCTGATGCGATGCATGAATTGATTCCTGAGATCACCACGAATCTGGTTATATTGCCACTGTAGATGTGCCTGCATAGATCTATGCTCGAAGAGTGTACTATGCTCCTTACCTTAATGTTCAGGTTCTTCATCTGGGCGGGGTAGTTGATGGTGTCCAGCAGCGGTGTCGGAGGCTCCTCCGCATAGTATTCACCGCCTTTCACTACATTCATCGCATTCTCCCCGTCGATATGAATTGCACTCCCGTTGCTGCTTCTGTTGCTGCTTCCATTTGCGCCATGATCTGCGTCTGCCCTTGCCATGACTGCCTTCGCCAAACGCACCTGCATTGATGAATCCGCACAGTCACCACGTTTTCAACCTCGGTTTCATCATCACCACAACTCCAGGAGCACATCATGTACATCTCGAGGTCGATAAAACCTTCATGCTGCCATGACGACCGACGATCTCATAACAAATATTACAATTGGTACCAGAGTCTCGTAACTCGGACTGAAAGACTAAACTGCTGCACTATACAAAGATACGAAAGCAAAGCTCTCAACGAGCCTCTTCTTCATATTCATGATGTGCAAAAAAACAATCACAGAACTTGTTGTTCCAAACTGTAGAATAGAAAACTTCGCCGAAAACCGTGTGACAGCATACATTACAGGCGCTTGAAACTATCAACCTCAACAATCGTAGCAAGTAGCCGAAACTCTAAGAAGACTGAAAAAAAACCACCGTGCATGCCTGCACCCCGGAAGGAAAAAAAACTGTCAAATCCACAACAAACCTTGGAAATATTGTGAAATCGCCGGCTTTTGCTTCTTCCAGAGCATGACATTCCATTGATACTAGTCTTCCGCTGCAACCATCCTAGGTGCTTAGCATCCAAACCTGCAGCGGCGGACATAACAGCAGCTCGCACAGGCAACAACATGGATAGACTGGAGCCCTGCAGTCGATCTCGCCGCCGTTGCTGCTGCTCATATTCACATGCAGCAGCAGCACCAGTACTACCGACCTGCATAAACATCGACGTTGACGCTGCTGCTGCTGCTCCTCCTCCTCCTCCTCTTGCCGCTGCCGGCGATGATAATCGAAGTGTTGCCATGTTTAAAACTCGCTGAGATCGATGTTCGAAAATCTGCAACCGCGTCTCCGGCAGTTTCTTGAAATTCTTCTTGTTTTTTGTTCTTTTTCCTCTTCCGGTCGATCCCTCTACGATCACTGGTCGAGTGAGTTTCGCAACGATTCGTTAATAATCCAACGAACTAAAAAAATTACACATATAAGAAGAAGCTTCGTAACAACAACAACAACAGGAACGAAAGAATTTCGTGAGCTTCCTTCCTGGAGCTTCTGGCTACCTATACATACAGCTGCAGCAAATCTACACAAAGCGGAAAAATCCAGAAGAGGCTGCACGATAATTATGCAGGAATAAAGAAGAAAAAAAGAGATGAACAAGAAGAACAGGCGAGCAAGCGAAAATAAAAAACACGTTGTCCAAAATCAAAAGCCGAGAAGGAATGCGCAAACAACAACAACAACAACGACAACAACGGGAAGCAAAACACTGCGGGCGAAGTGGCGATGAAGAGAAGAAGGACGAGAGACGAGAGAAGATCGGATTGAAGAAATGAGAAGGAAAGTTTTCAGCTGGCGCGGACACTATTTATACCCGTGGGCAGGAAGGAAGGACTCAGGTGGAAAGGGGAAAGGGCAAAAAAAAAAAGAATGTAAATTTTATAATTTTCTGGCAATCTTTTTTTTTTTTTGCTTCACAATTTGATCCAGTGTTTTTTTTTTATCTGGCGAAATTTCTCTATTTTTCGACGAAGAAATTGCGATTTTATTTTGCCTAGTGTAAAGTCGACTAATCTTTTGCTCCTTTATTTTGGGTTAAATTTAGCCAAATTATTTATTAAAAAAATAATTTGCACTGCATTAACGTCACATCTTTTCACGTAAGGGGAATTTGCATCGAGGCATCCGAGGGTGGCAAATGTGAGGTGCATAAAAAATACAAAGGGAAAGAGAGGTATTTACTATTTACAATAAGGTAAAACGTAACTTTGGTAGTCAGCTCGAGACCTTTTCTTTTACCTAAGAGGAAAGTTAAAAAAAATGGTAAAACGTAACTTCAGTTGCCTCAAGACGTTTTTACCAAAGAGGGAAAGTGAAATAAGGTAACAAAAAAAATTTTGGTGGGCTCGACACATTTTACCCAAGGGGAAAGTAAAACAAGGTAAATGTCACTTAATTTTCCATGTCAAATTTTCATCTGCTTCCATTTCTTTGGTCCTTTAGGCCTTCAAGATTTGTGTAAAGTGAACTTATGGTGCATTCACACTTGATGTTAAGTCGATATTAAACGAAAATCTACATGGCATCCTAGGTGGCATCCAATGTTAAATGAGCGATAGCTTAATGTTAAGTGAATGTTAACTTAACATAAAATGTTCATGGTAAGTAGTTGTAAGTCCTAAATGACTAGGATGATGTTAGGGGGACTGAACACTAGACTCACTAACACCAAGTGTGAATGCACCTCTATTCCTTCCAATCCTTTTCCTTTGATCGCATATTTCGATAGCCATGAGCTTTAGTGTAAAAGGGTTTCAAATTAGGATCCCCTTGCATTGCACACTTAATCCATGCCCATGTTCTCATTTAATATCTAAAATAATATCATTTTTAATGAAAAACTACTGTGACATGTGTTGTTGGCCCAAGTGTGAACTCATTATTCAATTAATTTCTCCTTCAAAAATTAGATTTTTGTAGTTTATTTGAATTTGCAATGCCGAAAAAAGCTAATCAAAAATTTAATATTTCTCACAAATAAGGTCTAAAACTTTTCAAATCACTTCATTAAATCTTATTCATTGAAGGCTTTTTAAACATTGTCAAAAATGTGCCCAAATTTCCTTTTATATATATATATATATATATATATATATATATATATATATATATGATTTAAATGAAAAAATTGTT